>Ga0307515_10000628_pt1 | contig 82043 bp, 77 predicted proteins | sample 17_EM_MG_FD_194513 | JGI IMG/M metagenome (GOLD analysis project Ga0307515, IMG submission 194513) | Populus trichocarpa ectomycorrhiza microbial communities from riparian zone in the Pacific Northwest, United States - 17_EM | ecosystem: Host-associated > Plants > Roots > Unclassified | place...
TGCCCGGCACGGCCGGACGCACGAAGCCCTGCGCGAACAGCGACTGGCCCGCCTCGCTCATGATGAAGTTGAGCCACAGCTTGCCGGCGTTCGGGTTCGGCCCGTTCTTCACCAGGCTGATCGCATACGGAGCGGCAACGCTGGCCTCTTTCGGAATCACGACCTCGACCGCATCGCCCATGCCGTCGACGTGCTTGGCCTTGAGGCCGTCGTTCTCGTAGCTGATCCACACCGGGATCTCGCCTTTCAGGAACTTGGCATACGGCGTGGTTCCTTCCACCCGCAGCACATTGCCGGCCGTATGCAGCTTGCCCAGGTAGTCGATGCCCGGCTGCACGTTGTCGACGCTGCCGCCGTTGGCATAGGCCGCCGCGAAGGTCAGCACTTGGCCGATGCCGGTGGAACGCGGGTCGAGATACACGACCGTGCTCTTGAACTCGGGCTTGAGCAGGTCGGCCCAGCCGGTGGGCACGTTCTTCACCAGCTTCGTGTTGACCAGGAAGGCGATGTTCAGCGTGTGGATGGTGAACCAGCGGCCATCGGCCTCGCGGAACACGGGCGGCAGCTTGTCGAAGTTGACCGGCTTGAAGGGCGCGACCACGTCCTTCTTCGCGGCATCGACGGCCGAGGCGGCGAAGTAGTAGGCAGTGTCGGCCTGCGGGCGGCGCTTGGTCTTTTCGAGCGCGACCACGGTGGCGGCCGAGCCGATGTCGTTGTAGGTCAGCTCGATCTCGGGGTAGCGCTTCTTGAAGTCGCGGAACAGCGACTTCCAGTTGGCCCATTCGGGGCCGGTGTCGAAGGAGACGCACAGGCCTTCCTTCTGCGCGTCGGCATAGAGCGCTTTCTCGCCCGCGTAGAGCTCGGGGCCGTCGAAGGCGAAGGCGGTGCGGGCCGCGAGCGTGGCGAATGACAGTACGGGCAGTGCGCCGGCGGCCTGGATCAGATGTCTGCGTTGCATGGTGGCTCCTTGGAGGGGAAAAGGTCAGTGGTCGAGCAAGCGGAGGTGATCGGGTGCGATCGCAATCGCTTCGGCGGCGGGTGTTGCCGATTCGGCGAGGAAGGGTTTGCTCGCGCCCGCCACTTCGAAGTCGTAGCGCGTGAGTGCGCCCAGGTAGCGTTGCGCGCCGGTACGGCCCGCGAGCCGATTGATGCTGCCGGCAGGCGGATCGGCCTGGATGTGCTCGGGCCGCACCAGCACCTGAACCGCGCTGCCGGCGGTGCGGCTGCCCGTGGGTGCGGCGAGTTCGGCAAAGCCAAGGTCCAGCCGGCCGGACGCGCTGACCTTCGCGGGCAGGATCGTCGAGAGGCCGACGAACTCCGCCACCGCGCGGCTCGCGGGGTTCTCGTAGATGTCGCGCGGCGTGGCGATCTGCAGCAACCGGCCATCCTTGAGCATTGCCACGCGATCGGCCATCACGAGCGCCTCTTCCTGGTCGTGCGTGACCAGCAGCGTGGTCGCGTTGAAGCGTTGCTGGATCGCGCGGATCTGGTCGCGCAGATGGCCGCGCACGCCGGCGTCGAGGGCCGAGAGCGGCTCGTCGAGCAGCAGTGCACGCGGATCGATGGCGAGTGCGCGCGCCAAGGCCACGCGCTGCTGCTGTCCGCCCGAGAGCTGCGCCACGGCGCGCTGTGCGCAGTCGCCCAGCCCGACGACATCGAGCAGCTCCTGCGCGCGCCTGCGGCGCTCGGCCATGGCCACCTTGCGCAGCTTCAGCCCGTAGGCCACGTTGTCGAGCACGCTCAAATGCGGAAACAGCGCATAGCTCTGGAACACCATGCCGATGTGGCGCTGGTGCACCGGCGTGCGCGACATGTCTTCGCCGTCGAGCGCGATGCGGCCGGTGTGACCCGTCTCCAGGCCCGACACCAGCTTGAGCAGGGTCGACTTGCCCGAGCCGCTGGGCCCGATCACCGCGACCAGCTCGCCGGTGCGCACGTCGAGCGACACATCGTGCAGGCCGTGCGTGCTGCCGGGGTAGTTGTAGCTGACATTGTCGAGCAGAAGGCTCATGGATGGGCAACCTTCGCGCTGCGCGCTACGGTGTTCGCCTTGGGAGCGGCCCGGCGGCTCACGGGCTGCCTCACCAAGGAAGAGGAAAGAAGGGCCGACGCGCTCGCCAGTACGAGAAGAATGACCGTCGCCGCGCAGGCGAACCCCGTCGCGCCGTAGAAGGCCTGCAACAGCACCACCGGGTAGGTGCGGTTCTGGAAACTCGTGAGCAGGTTCGACAGCCCGAATTCGCCCACCGAAATGGCTGCCACCATCACCAGCCCGCTGATCAGGCTCTGCCGCAGGCTGGGCAGCACGATGCCGGTGAACTGCTGCCAGCCCGACGCGCCCAGCGTCGCGGCCGCCTGTTCGAGCCGGCCGAGGTCCAGGTGGCGCAGATCGGCCAGCAGCGTGTTGGTGAGGTAGGGCAGCGTGAGGATCGCGTGCGCTGCGATCAAGAGCGGCATCGAGCCCAGCCATGGCGCGAGGTCGGTGTTGAATACGATCATGTAGCCGAAGGCCAGCGTGATGGTCGGCACCGCTACGGGGGTGGCGCTCACGATGCGCGCTGCCAGGCTGCTGCCGCGCCGGGCGCCGTGGTACAGCGCATAGGCCAGCGGCAGCGCCAGCACGGTGTTGATCGCGCAGGCCGACATGGCCACCACCAGGCTGCTCACGAAGGCCTTGCGGAACGAGGTGTCGAGCCAGAGGTCGAGGTACCACTGCCCGGTGATGCCCGTGGGCAGCAGCGTGTTGGTCCAGTTGCCGCCGAAGCTGCCGATCAGCAGCAGGGCGATGGGCAGCAGCAGGTACATGCCGTAGATGAGCGAGATGCCGCGAACCAATGTGGTGTCTCCGAATGTCTTGTGCAACCGGCATACTTTCCGGATGCTCTACTTTTTGTGCACGGCCGGCCGCCGCGTTCCAACGAATTCTAGGAAGCACGTGCGAACTCATGGGTGAAAGTTGGATGACCATGCTTGAGCAATTGGAAAGTATTTTTCACGGAGCTTTCATCAACCGGAGCCATGCATGAAGCGCGACTGCCCCACCATCCAGGAGCTGCTGGCTTTCGACGCGGTGGCACGCCACCAGAGCATCACGCTGGCGGCGGGCGCCCTGTGCATCACCGTGAGCGCGGTCAGCAAGCAGATCGCGGGGCTCGAGGCCTTCCTGGGCCGCGAGCTGCTGCAGAAGAACGGCCGCGGCGTGCAACTCACGCCACAGGGGCGGGTGTACTGGCAGAAGATCTCGGGCGGCCTGCGCGCCATCGAGACCGCGACCTTCGAGGCGCGCTCGGGCGATGCGGGCGCGGGCCTGCTCACGTTGGCGAGCGTGCCCACCTTTCTTACCAAGTGGCTCATTCCGCGCCTGCCGGCCTTCAGCCAGAAGAGCCGCCACGTGATGCTGAGCTTCAGCCGCCACCTGGAGCCCAGCGACGGCATCCCGGCGGGCGTCGATGCCGCGATCCGCTACGGCCCCGACGGCTGGCCCGGCGTGGTCTCCGAATACATCGCGGGGCGCGAGTTCGTGCTGATCGTGGCGCGAGCGCTGGTCGAAGGGCGCCACCGCATCGCGCAGCCGCCCGACATCGTGGGCCACACGCTGCTGCATCACGAAGGCGCGCCCACGGCCTGGCGCGCGTGGGCTGCGCAGCACGGCGTGCCCGAGGTGCAGACCGTGTCCGGGCCGCGCTTCGCGCAGTACTCGGCGCTGATCCAGGCGGCGCTCAATGGCCTGGGCATCGGGCTGGTGCCGAAGCTGCTGGTGCAGGAAGAGCTGGCCGAAGGCTCGCTGCTGAGCCCCTGCGGCACGCCGGTGCGCGTGGACCAAGGGCACTACCTCTGCTATCGCCCGGACCGCCTCGAGCTGCCGGGCTTCGTGGCGTTTCGCGAATGGATCATGGACGAGGGACGGAAGTCGCGCGGAGTAGAAGCCTGAAGGCAATCTGCTCCTCAGCGGCCTGGCCTAGCGCCGGCGCGTCAGCATGCGCGCGTACGAAATCGTCATCGTCGCAAGCTCTTCAGGCCGAGGCAGTGCTTTCGCCCGTTACTCCCACTCGATGGTCGCCGGCGGCTTGCTGCTCACGTCGTAAGTCACACGGTTGATCCCGCGCACCTCGTTGATGATCCGACCCGAGACCTTCTTGAGCAGCGCGTAAGGCAGCTCAGCCCAGTCGGCGGTCATGAAGTCGCTGGTCTGCACGGCGCGCAGTGCGACCACGTAGTCGTAGGTGCGGCCGTCGCCCATCACGCCCACGCTCTTCACGGGCAGGAACACGGTGAAGGCCTGGCTGGTCAGGTCGTACCAGCTCTTGCCGGTGGCCGCGTCCTTGAAGCTGCGTAACTCCTCGATGAAGATCGCATCGGCGCGGCGCAGCAGGTCGGCGTATTCCTTCTTCACTTCGCCGAGGATGCGCACGCCCAGGCCCGGTCCGGGGAACGGGTGGCGGTACACCATCTCGGGCGGCAGGCCGAGCGCGACGCCGAGTTCGCGCACCTCGTCCTTGAACAGGTCGCGCAGCGGCTCCAACAGTTTCAGGCCCAGCTGCTCGGGCAGGCCGCCGACGTTGTGGTGGCTCTTGATGGTCACGGCCTTCTTGCTCTTGGCACCGCCCGACTCGATCACGTCCGGATAGATGGTGCCCTGCGCCAGCCACTTCGCGCCCTTGGCGCCCGCGCTGGTGAGCCTGGCGGCTTCCTGCTTGAAGACGGTGACGAACTCGCCGCCGATGATCTTGCGCTTGGCCTCGGGGTCGCTCACGCCGGCCAGCTTGCCGAGGAAGAGCTCGCTCGCATCGACACGGATCACCTTGGCGTGCAGCTTGCCGACGAACATGTCCATCACCATGTCGCCTTCGTTCAGGCGCAGGAGGCCGTGGTCGACGAACACACAGGTCAGCTGGTCGCCGATGGCGCGATGGATCAGCGCCGCGGCCACCGATGAATCGACGCCGCCCGAAAGGCCGAGGATCACCTCTTCGTCGCCCACCTGCTCGCGGATCTTCGCGACGGCCTCGGCGATGTGATCGCGCATCACCCAATCGGGCTTGGCGTCGCAGATGCCGAGCACGAAGCGCTCGAGGATCGCCTTGCCCTGCTGCGTGTGCGTCACTTCGGGGTGGAACTGCAGCGCGTAGAAATGCCGGTCCTCGTCGGCCATGCCGGCGATCGGGCAGCTCTCGGTCGAAGCCATCAGCTTGAAACCGGGCGGCAGCTCGGTGACCTTGTCGCCGTGGCTCATCCAGACGTTGAGCATGCCGTGGCCTTCATCGGTCGTGAAGTCGGCGATGTCCTCCAGCAACGCGGTGTGGCCGCGCGCGCGCACGGAGGCAAAGCCGAACTCGCGCTTGTGGCCGCCCTCGACCTTGCCGCCCAGTTGATGGGCCATGGTCTGCATGCCGTAGCAGATGCCGAGCACCGGCACGCCGAGTTCGAACACGGCCTGCGGCGCCTTGTCGGTGGTCTCCTCATAGACGCTGGCATGGCTGCCGGAGAGGATGACGCCCTTCAGGCTGCCGTCTTTCGCGTACTCGCGCACCCACTCGTCGCTGACGTCGCAGGGATGGACTTCGGAGAGCACATGCGCCTCGCGCACGCGTCGCGCGATCAGCTGGGTGACTTGCGAGCCGAAATCGAGGATGAGGATTTTCTGGTGGTGCATGACTGGGCGATCACTCGGCGCGGTAGTTGGGCGCTTCCTTCGTGATCTGCACGTCGTGCACATGGCTCTCGCGGATGCCGGCCGTGGTGATCTCGACGAACTCGGCCTTGTTCTTCATGTCCTCGATGGTGGCGCAGCCGCAGTAGCCCATGCTGGCGCGCAGGCCGCCGGACATCTGGTAGATGATCGAAACCATCGAGCCCTTGTAGGGCACGCGGCCTTCGATGCCCTCGGGCACCAGCTTGTCGGCGTTCGGGTTGCCGGTGGTCGATTCCTGGAAGTAGCGGTCGGCGCTGCCCTGCTGCATGGCACCGATCGAGCCCATGCCGCGGTAGCTCTTGTAGCTGCGACCCTGGAACAGCACGATCTCGCCCGGCGCCTCTTCGGTGCCGGCGAACATGCCGCCCATCATCACGGTGCTGGCGCCGGCCGCGATCGCCTTCGCGATGTCGCCCGAGTAGCGGATGCCGCCATCGGCGATCAGCGGAATGCCCGTGCCCTGCAGCGCGGTGGCGACGTTGTCCACGGCCATGATCTGCGGCACGCCGACACCGGCCACGATGCGCGTGGTGCAGATGGAGCCAGGGCCGATGCCGACCTTGACCGCATCGGCGCCCGCATCGGCCAGGGCGCGCGCCGCGTCGCCGGTGGCGATATTGCCGCCGATCACCTCGACCTGCGGATAGTTCTTCTTGACCCAGCGCACGCGCTCGATCACGCCGGCGCTGTGGCCGTGCGCGGTGTCGACCACGATCGCATCGACGCCGGCCTTCACCAGCGCCTCGACGCGTTCCTCGGTGCCCTCGCCCACGCCGACCGCCGCGCCCACGCGCAGCCGGCCGCTGGCATCGCGCGCCGCGTTCGGGAAACTCGTTTGCTTGGTGATGTCCTTGACGGTGATCAGGCCCTTGAGCTCCCAGGCGCTGTTGATGACCAGCAGGCGTTCGAGCTTGTGCTTGTTGAGCAGCGCCTTGGCGTCGGCGAGCGTGGTGCCGTCGGGCACGGTGATGAGCTTGTCTCGCGGCGTCATGATCTCGGTCACCGGCACGTCGTAGCGGTTCTCGAAGCGCAGGTCGCGGCCGGTCACGATGCCGATCACCTTGCCCGCATCGCACACCGGAAAGCCCGAGATGCCGAGCTGGTCCGACAGCGCCATCACCTGCCGCACGGTGTGTGTCGGCGTGATCACCACCGGGTCGCGCAGCACGCCCGATTCATAGCGCTTCACCTTGGCCACCTGCGCGGCCTGCTCGGCGGCGGTGAAGTTCTTGTGCACGATCCCGATGCCGCCTTCCTGCGCGATCGCGATCGCGAGGCGGGCTTCCGTCACGGTGTCCATCGCCGCGGAAACCAGCGGCAGATTGAGCGTGATGTTGCGGGAGAGTCGGGTGGCGAGGGAGGTGTCCTTGGGCAGGACCTGGGAGAACGCTGGCACCAGCAACACGTCGTCGAAGGTGAGCGCTTTGCCGAGAAGGCGCATGGGTGAAGCTCCAAAAGACGGATTGTAACGATGGCTCGGTACTTACCCAGGGCATGGGGAAATCGACTTCCGGCAGGATTACCGTTGTTACGTTGCAAAAACGCCATCGATAACGTTGCCAAACGTAAGGCGGCGCTAAACTTCCGGCCATGAAAATCGCGCATCTGCTCGTTCTCGGCTGGGTTTCCTTGCTGTCGCTGGGCGCCCATGCCCAGTGGCAGTGGATCGACAAGGACAACAAGAAGGTCTTCAGCGACCAGGCACCGCCGCCGGAAGTCCCCGACAAGAACATCCTGCGCCGGCCGGGCGCCCCCTCGGCACGGTTGAACTTCAGCCCGGCCCCGGCGGCTCCGGCCTCGCCCGAGGCGACCGACTCAGCTGCTGCTGCGCCCGCACGCGCCGCGGCCAGCGCTGCCGCCAAGCCCAGCGGCGTCGACAAGGAACTCGAGGAAAAGACCCGCAAGGCCGAGGAAGCCGAAAAGGCCAAGAAGGCGGCCGAGGCGCAGAAGGTCGCTCAGGCCAAGACCGAGAATTGCCAGCGCGCGCGCCAGGCCAAGGCCACCTTCGACAGCGGCATCCGCGTCGCGCGCCTCAATGCGCAGGGCGAGCGCGAGATCATGGACGACAAGATGCGGGCCACCGAGCAGCAGCGTCTGCAATCGGTGATCGGCGCGGACTGCAAATAGAGCACTGCGTCATCAGTACCCGGCCTTGCCGCCCTTGCGGCGATTGGCGAACAAGCCGGTACCGCGCGCGCCCTGCTGCTTGAATCGTTCGCGCCGCGCGACCTTGGGATCGACGGTGAGCGGCCGGCACAGCTCGATGCGGTCCAGATGTTCGAGCACGTGATCCCATTCCACCGCACGACCCCAGATGCCCGGCTGCAGCGCCTGCCATTCGAGTTGCGGGAACCGAAGGCCGAGGCTGCTGGCGAAGACCGCGTCGCGTACCGTCGACGCCTCGCTCACGCTCAGCCGCTCTTCAAACACCTCGCGCGGCGCCGGCGAATAGGCCACCGTCACCTCCAGCGTCGGCATCAGCTCTTGCCGTAGATGTGCTCTGCGCGCTTGACGAAGGCTTCCACCAGGTTGGATGCGATCTTGTCGAACACCGGGCCGACCAGCGCCTGCAGCGCAAAATTGCTGAAGCCATAGCTGAGGTTGAGCTCGACGCGGCAGGCGCGCTCGCCCTCCTCGCCCACGGGCGTGAATTTCCAGACGCCGTCGAGATTGGAGAACGGCCCATCAACCAGCTTCAGGTGCACCTCACGCCCCGGTACATGGGTGTTGCGGGTGGTGAAGCTCTGGTGAAAGCCGCTGAAAGCCAGCCCGACCTCGGCCGTCATGCCGGCTTCGTCCTGCTCGATCACTTTGGCCCTGTCGCACCAGGGCAGGAACTCGGGATACTTCGCCACATCGGTGACGAGGGCGTACATCTCTTCGGCGCTGTACCAGATGAGGATGGACTTGTGGACGGTTTTCATAGAATCGGCACAGCGTGCGCGACGGATTGTATTGAAGCCATGCAGCCCTCACCTGACACACCATGGCCACAAAAAAACAAGATACCTCCTCCCGGATCGCGGACAACAAGAAGGCCGCGTACAACTACTTCTTCGAAGAGCGCTTCGAGGCCGGCATGGTGCTCGAAGGCTGGGAGGTCAAGTCGCTGCGCGAAGGCAAGGTGCAGCTCACCGACGGCTATGTCGTGATCCGCAACGGCGAACTGTTCGTGATCGGCTGCCAGATCAACCCGCTGCGCTCCGCCTCCACGCACATCACGCCCGACTCGGTGCGCACCAAGAAGCTCTTGCTGCACAAGGAGCAGATTCGCCGCCTCATCGGCAAGATCGAGCAGAAAGGCTACACGCTGGTGCCGCTCAACCTGCACTGGAAGGCCGGCAAGGTGAAGTGCGAGATCGCGCTGGCCAAGGGCAAGGCCGAGCACGACAAGCGCGACACCATCAAGGACCGCGAAGGCAAGCGCGAAGTCGAACGCGCCATGAAGAGCCGCAGCCGCTGAAGGAAGACACATGGCGCTCCAACCCCTCGACGCCGCACGCGTCAACCCGCTCGAAGGCGGTCCGAGCTTCTCGCTCTCCAATCGGCTGCTGCGCGCGGCGTGGAACCTGAGCTGGGCGCTGCTCGCCTCCTGGACGCCGCCGCAGATGCGCTTCTGGCGGCGCTTCCTGTTGAAGCTCTTCGGTGCCACGCTGGGCGAGTCCAGCGACGTGCGCGGCAGCGCGCGGGTCTGGTATCCGCCGCACCTGCATCTGGCCGATCGCGCGCTGCTGGCCGAACGGGTCACCTGCTACAACATGGCGCCGATCACGCTGGGCCGCGCCGCACTGGTTTCGCAAGGCGCGCACCTATGCGCCGGCAGCCATGACATTTCATCCGCCGATTTCCAGTTGACTGCGAGCCCGATCACCATCGGCGCCGGTGCCTGGATCGCGGCCGAGGCTTTCGTGGGGCCGGGTGTCGAGGTGGGCGAAGGCGCGGTGCTCGGCGCCCGCAGCGTCGCCTTCCGCTCGCTCGAGCCGTGGATGGTGTACAGCGGCAACCCGGCCAAGCCGCTCAAGCAGCGCGTCCTTCGCAGCAGCCCCGGCGGATCCTGATTTTTTTCGGCACGGCGGGAATAAACCGCGGCGCCGGAGCGTTAGTGCAGCCATGGACTCCCGTGCGCTCGTCGACCACATCCCCAGCCTGCGGCGCTATGCCCGCGCGCTGACGGGCGACGCATGGGCCGCCGACGACCTGGTGCAGGACACGCTGGAGCGCGCCTGCAACAAGTGGCGCCTGTGGATCGTGGGCAGCGATCTGCGGGCCTGGCTGTTCACCCTCATGCACAACCTGTTCGCGAGCCAGGCGCGGCGCGCACCGCCGCGCGCAACGGTGGACATCGCGGACGTGGCGCACGAACTCCACGGCGCAGATGGCCATCGCGACCAGACCATCGACCTGCAACGCTGCCTGCTGTTGCTGCCCGAGGAGCAGCGCGCCGTGCTGTTGCTGGTGGCGCTCGAAGACCTTTCCTACGCGCAGGTCGCGAAGATCCTGGACGTGCCCGTGGGCACCGTCATGTCGCGTCTGTCGCGGGCCCGCGTCCGGCTTCATGACCTCATGGATGGGGCTGCGTCACCGGTGTCGGGCCGTCCCGGTTTGCGCCGCCTCAAGTAATCCGCATCGCATCGCCATGAACAGCCCCACGCCGCCACCCGACACCGACCAGCCCGCCTGGCGAGCGCAGCGCGAGGCGCTGCGCAGCCTGCACCGGGAAGTGCTCGACGAGCCCGTTCCACCGGCCTTGCTGGCGGCCGCCGGGCATGTCGACAAGGGCAAGGCCCGGCAGGCGCGCTGGATGCGCTGGGGCGGCATGGCGGCCGGTGTGCTGGTCGCCTTCGCCGCAGGCTGGCTCGGCAGCCACCAGTGGTCGGTATCGCAGCAGGCCGGCGGCGCGCTGGCTCGCGCGCCGGCCGCGCGCGAGTTCGTGCATGCCGCCTCGGTGGCACACGCCGTCTATGCGCCCGAGAAGCGGCATCCGGTCGAGGTGGCCGCGGCCGAGCAGCAGCACCTGATCCAGTGGCTCTCCAAGCGCCTCGACAAGCCCCTCAAGGTGCCGGATCTGTCGGCCCAGGGCTACGCGCTCGTGGGCGGCCGTCTGCTGCCGGGCAGCGAGGGTGCACGGGCACAGTTCATGTTCGAGCGGGCCGACGGTGAGCGGGTGACGCTCTACATCGGCAGCCTCGACGCTGCGGCAACGCCGGCGCAAGCGGGCGAAACGGCGTTTCGCTACTCGGCGGACGGACCCGTGCCGAGCTTCTACTGGGTCGATCGAGGTTTCGGCTATGCATTGGCGGGCCAGTTGCCGCGCGATGCGTTGCTGGGCCTCGCCGGCGCCGTGTACCGTCAACTTTGAGGAGAGGCCCGGGCGCTAGACTGGCCGGGCCTGGTTTTTGTTTGCGATTTTTTCAACACGAAGGAGAAACTTCATGAAACTGCTCAGCGCTTCGATTCTCGCGGTCGCCCTGCTTGCCGGATGCGGCAGCATGTCCAAGACGGCATCCGCGCCGGACACCCCGACCCGCACCGCCGACGGCGTGCTGATCGGCCCCACCGGCATGACGCTCTACACCTTCGATCGCGATGCGTCCGGCAGCGGCAAGTCCGCCTGCAACGGACCCTGCGCCACCAACTGGCCCCCGCTGATGGCAGCCGACTCGGCCAAGCCGCTGGGCGCCTACACCGTCGTCGTGCGCGACGACGGCAAGCGGCAATGGGCCTACAAGGGCTGGCCGCTCTACTACTGGGCCAAAGACGCGAAGGCCGGCGACAAGACCGGCGACGGCGTCAACAACGTCTGGAAGGTCGCGCGCCCCTGAGCGAAGCGCTCTTCCGAGTTCGGGCCGGCCTTTCGCGCCGGCCTTTTTTCATGGGCGCTTCAGTGCGTTCCGGGCAGCGGCGCGACGGTCGCACGGCGGTCGCGCAGCCCGAGCAGTTCGTTGAACACCAGCGCGCCGATCACCAGCGCTCCGCCGGTCAACACGCTCGCTGCCGGCTCCTCGCCCGCGCCGACCCAGGCCATGGCGATGCCGAAGATGATCTCCAGCAGCGCGAGCAACGCAACTTCGGGCGCCTTCAGGACGCTCGCGCAGATCACCGACAGCACGCACGGAATCGCCAGTTGGAACAGTCCGAGAAAGGCAAGCAGCCCCAGGTCGTGGACGTTCGCCTGGAACGGCCACGCGAGCGGGAGCGTGGCCAGGGCCGACATCGCTGCGCCGACCAGCACCGACGGCACCAGGTCGACGTCGTGGCCCTTGGCGTGCGCGTGCTGCACCACGGTCCAGTTGCAGGCGCCGGCCAGCGGCACGCACAACGCCACCAGCGTGCCGGCGAGCAGGCCGTCGCCGAGCTGTGTGCCGTACATCCAGCCGATGCCCAGGCCCGCCAACACGATCGCGGCCCAGGTGCGCGCCGGCAGCCGGTGGCCTATGAAGATGCGGGCCGCGAGCGCGGTCAGCAGCGGACCAAGGGCCATGGTCACGAGCACATTGGCCACGCTGGTCAGCGTGAGCGCCACCATGAAGGCGGTGAACATCACGCACCAGCAGATGCCGGAAATCCACAAGGCACTGCCGCCGTCGCGGATCTTCGAGAACACCGCGCGGCCCTGCCAAAGCGGCAGGATCACAAGCAGCGCCAGGAGCGTGAAGAAGCTGCGCCAGAAGGTGATCTCGAAGCTGCGCGCCGCTTCGAGATGGCGCGTCACCACGCCGGCCGTGGCCCACATGAGGGTCACGGCGATCATCAGCCAGACCGCGCGGCCGTGCGAGAGCGCGGGCCTAGACGGAGTCGCCGCGGCCGGCGCGCTTGCGCTCATGTTCCTTCAGGTAGCGCTTGCGCAGGCGCACGCTCTTCGGCGTGATCTCGACCAGCTCGTCGTCCTCGATGAATTCCACGCCATATTCGAGCGTGAGCTCGATCGGCGGCGTGACCTTGATCGCGTCTTCCTTGCCCGAGACGCGGAAGTTGGTCAGCTGCTTGGTGCGCGTGGCATTGACCACCAAGTCGTTGTCGCGGCTGTGGATGCCGACGATCATGCCTTCGTACACCGGGTCGTTCGCCCGCACGAACATGCGGCCGCGATCGTCCAGCTTGCCCAGCGCGTAGGTGAAGATCTCGCCGTCGTCCATGGAAATCAGCACGCCGTTCTTGCGGCTGCCGATCTCGCCCTTGTGCGGCTCGTAGCTGTCGAAGATGTTGGAGATCAGGCCCGAGCCGCGCGTCAGGTTCAGGAACTCGTTGGTGAAACCGATCAAGCCCCGCGCCGGAATGCGGTATTCGAGGCGCACGCGGCCACGGCCGTCCGGCTCCATGTTGACCAGCTCGCCCTTGCGCTCGCCCAGGGCCTGCATCACGCCACCCTGGTGCTGGTCCTCGATGTCGGCGGTCACCAGTTCGATCGGCTCGTGCCTGACGCCGTCGACGTCGCGGAACACCACGCGCGGCTTCGACACAGCCAGTTCGTAGCCTTCACGACGCATGTTCTCCAGCAGGATGGTCAAGTGCAGTTCGCCGCGACCCATCACTTCGAAGATGCCTTCCTCGCCGGTTTCCTTGACGCGCAAGGCCACGTTGTGCTGCAGCTCCTTTTGCAGACGATCCCAGATCTGACGGCTGGTGATGTACTTGCCTTCGCGGCCGGCCAGCGGGCTGGTGTTGACGCAGAAGTTCATGGTCAGGGTCGGTTCGTCGACCTTGAGCATGGGCAGCGGCGTCGGGGTCACCGGGTCGGTGATGGTCACGCCGATGCCGATGTCGGTGATGCCGTTGATCAGCACGATCTCACCCGGACCGGCTTCGGTCGCCTGGACGCGTTCCAGGCCCTGGAACGTCAGCACCTGGTTGACCCGGCCCTTGATGGACTTGCCCTCGGGACCTTCCATGACCACCACGTCCATCATCGGGCGGATCGTTCCGGCATTGATGCGGCCGATGCCGATCCGCCCCACGAAGGTCGAGAAGTCGATGGCGGAAATCTGCAATTGCAGCGGCGCTTCGGGATCTCCCGCATGGTAGGGCACGTGCCTGAGGATGGTGTCGAACAGGGCCGACATGTCGGGGCCCCACTGCTCGCCGTGCTCGCCTTCTTCCATCGACGACCAGCCGTTGATGCCCGAGGCGTAGACCACCGGAAAATCCAGCTGTTCATCGGTGGCGCCGAGCTTGTCGAACAGGTCGAACGCGGCGTTGACCACATAGTCGGGCCGAGCGCCGGGCTTGTCGACCTTGTTCACCACCAGGATGGGCTTCAGACCCAGGGCCAGCGCCTTCTTGGTCACGAAGCGCGTCTGGGGCATCGGGCCTTCCTGGGCATCGATCAGCAGCACCACGCCGTCCACCATGCTGAGCGCACGTTCCACTTCGCCGCCGAAGTCGGCGTGGCCGGGGGTGTCGACGATGTTGATGTGCGTGCCTTGATAGGTCACGGCGCAGTTCTTGGCCAGGATCGTGATGCCGCGCTCTTTTTCGATGGCGTTGTTGTCCATCACGGTGTCGACCACTTTTTCGTGTTCGGCAAAGGTGCCGGACTGGCGCAGCAGTTGGTCGACCATTGTGGTCTTGCCATGGTCCACGTGGGCGATGATGGCGATGTTGCGAATCTGGTTGGTGCTCATGGTGTCGCTTCGGTCAAAAGTGTCTGCTGGATTTCGATGGGGTTCAGCAAGCGCCCCGGGATCAGTTCGCCGGCCTTGATGTGGGCGGTGCCGAGGAAAACATTTCGCCCCATCCCGCCCGTTCGCCCTGAGCTTGTCGAAGGGTCGGCGCAGGCTTCGACAGGCTCAGCCCGAACGGGTGTGGGTGGGGCAGGTCCATAAACGGCGACCTCCGCCGCGTCGGCCCACGTGCCGCGACGGCGCAGGCCGGAAAGAAAACGTGCCGCATCTTCGGCGCCGAGCGTGACAGTTGCATGGCCTGCCACCAGCGCTTCGCTCGGCAGCAGTCGGGCCAGGCGTTCTTCTTCGCCCATGGCTTCGAGCGCCTCCAGCGTCACGCATTGCGAGACGTCGAAGCTGCCCGTGGCCGTGCGGCGCAAGGCGGCGAGATGGGCGCCACAGCCCAGCGCCTCGCCGATGTCTTCGCCGAGCGTGCGGATGTAGGTGCCCTTGCTCACGGTCGCGCGCATCCGGATGTCGTTGCCTTCCGATGCAGTGAGCGCCAGGCTGTAGATCGTCACGTCGCGCGCCGCGCGCTCGACCTCGATGCCTTCGCGCGCGTACGCGTAGAGTGCCTTGCCGTCCTTCTTGAGCGCGCTGTGCATCGGCGGCACCTGGCGCATCGGGCCGGTGAACTGCGCCTGGACGCGCGCCAGGTCTTCGGCCGTCACGGCGACGGGCCGCTCGGCAATGACCTCGCCTTCGGCGTCGCCGGTTGAGGTTTTCACGCCCAGGCGTGCGACCGCCTCATAGGTCTTGTCGGCATCGAGATGCAGTTGGCTGAACTTGGTGGCCGCGCCGAAGCACAGCGGCAGCACGCCGCTCGCGAGCGGGTCGAGCGTGCCGGTATGGCCCGCCTTCTCGGCGCGCAGCAGCCACTTGGCCTTCTGCAAGGCCTGGTTGCTGGAAAGGCCCAGCGGCTTGTCGAGCAGCAACACCCCGTGCACAGGGCGCCGCTGCACCCGTGTGCGTGGCGCGTTCATCGTCAGTCGTCTTTGGAACGTGAAGCGACGGCCTGCGCAATCAGCGCATTCATGTCGGCGGCGCGCTCGGTCGTGCGGTCGAACTGGAAGTGCAGCGTGGGCACCGTGTGGATGTGCAGGCGCTTGAACAGGCCGTTGCGCAGGAAGCCCGCGGCCTGGTTCAGCGCCTCGGTGGTTTCCACCGGATCGCCCATGAGCAGGCTGAAGAAAATCTTCGCATGCGCGTAGTCGGGCGTGACCTCGACCGCCTGGATCGTGACCATGCCCACCCGCGGGTCCTTCAACTCGCGCGCGATCAGCTCCGTCAGATCGCGCTGGATCTGATCGGCGACCTTGAAGGCGCGGTTGGGGGCTGCGGCTTTTCTCTTGGGCATGGCCAGGGTCGCATCGGGCGCTTACAGCGTCCGGGCGATTTCCTTGATCTCGAAGAATTCGAGTTGATCGCCTTCTTTGATGTCGTTGTAGTTCTTGAGCTTGATACCGCACTCGAAGCCTTCGCGGACTTCGCGCACGTCGTCCTTGAGGCGCTTGATCGAGTCGATCTCGCCGGTGTAGACCACCACGTTGTCGCGCAGCAGGCGGAAATGCGCGCTGCGGTTGACCGAGCCGGCGGTGACCATACAGCCCGCGACCGTGCCGATCTTGGAGGCCACGAACACGGTGCGGATCTCGGCCGAGCCGATGATCTCTTCGCGCCGCTCCGGTGCCAGCATGCCCGACATGGCGACCTTGATCTCGTCCACAGCGTCGTAAATGATGCTGTAGTAGTTCAGCTGCACGCCGTTGCCTTCGGCCAGCTTGCGCGCACCGGCATCGGCCCGCACGTTGAAGCCGATCACGATCGCCTTCGACGCGATGGCGAGGTTGATATCGCTTTCGCTGATGCCGCCCACGCCCGCGTACACGATCTGCACCTTGACCTCTTCGGTCGCCAGCTTGAGCAGCGACTGCGCCAGCGCTTCCTGCGAGCCCTGAACGTCGGCCTTGATGATGATCCGCAGCGTTTGCACTTCGCCCGCCGACAGGTCGGTGAACATGTTTTGCAGGCTCGCGGCCTGCTGCCTGGCGAGCTTGGTGTTGCGGAACTTGCCGGCCCGGTAGGTCGCGATTTCGCGCGCACGGCGCTCGTCGCTCATCACCATGAACTCGTCGCCGGCTTGCGGCACTTCGGTCAGGCCCTGGATTTCGACCGGGATCGAGGGGCCGGCCGACTTGATGGTCTTGCCGTCCTCGTCGAGCATGGCGCGCACGCGGCCATAGGTCGAGCCTGCAAGCACCACGTCGCCCGTCTTCAGCGAGCCTGACTGCACCAGCACGGTGGCGACCGGGCCGCGGCCCTTGTCGAGCTGCGCTTCGATGACCAGGCCCTTTGCGGCGGCATCGACCGGCGCCTTGAGTTCCAGCACTTCGGCCTGCAGCAGCACCTGTTCGAGCAGGTTGTCGACGCCCTGCCCCGTCTTCGCGGAGACCGGCACGAACGGCACGTCGCCGCCGTACTCTTCGGGCACGACTTCCTCGGCCACCAGCTCCTGCTTGACGCGGTCGAGGTTGGCATCGGGCTTGTCGATCTTGTTGATCGCGACCACGATCGGCACACCGGCCGCCTTGGCGTGCTTGATGGCTTCCTTGGTTTGCGGCATGACGCCGTCGTCAGCAGCCACCACCAGGATCACGATGTCGGTCGCCTGCGCACCACGGGCACGCATGGCGGTGAACGCCTCGTGGCCCGGAGTGTCGAGGAAGGACACCATGCCGCGCGCCGTTTCGACGTGGTAGGCACCGATGTGCTGCGTGATGCCACCGGCTTCGCCCGCAGCGACCTTGGCGCGGCGGATGTAGTCGAGCAGCGAGGTCTTGCCGTGGTCGACGTGGCCCATGACGGTCACGACCGGGGCGCGCGGCAGCGCCTCGGCGTTCTGCGCCGACACGTCCTCGTCGGTGAAGGCTTCCGGATCGTCCAGCGCCGCCACCACCGCCGTGTGGCCCATGTCTTCCACGATGATCATCGCGGTGTCCTGGTCCAACGACTGGTTGATGGTCGCCATCTGGCCGAGCTTCATCAGTTGCTTGATGACTTCCGACGCCTTGACGGCCATCTTGTGCGCGAGCTCCGAGACCGTGATGGTTTCGGGCACGTGCACTTCGAGAATGCGGGCCTCGACCGGCGCGGCCTGCACGCGTTCTTCATGGCCTCCACGGTCGCTGCCGCGACGACCGCGCGGACCGCCGCGCCAGTTGCCGCGACCGACGCCGCCGCTGGCATCGCCGCGGGTCTTGATTTCCTTTTTCTTGGCCGTGTCGCCCGCCCAGCTCGATGAGAGCTTGGCCGACTTGACTTCCTTGCCGGCACCGGGCGCCGCAGCGCCGGGCGCGGCCGGCGCTGGCGTACGGGCAGCGGGCGTGGCCGGCTTGTGCAGCGTTCCCTTGACAGCGGCCTTGACTTCAGGCGCAGGCTTCTCGGGCGCCTTGTGCGGCACCAGCACACGGGCCGGCGCATTCATCATGGCGCGAATGGCTTCTGCCTCGGCCAGCGCCTTGCGGCGACGTTCGTCGAGGTCCTTGGCGCGCGCTGCTTCCTCGTCGGCGCGGGCCTTCGATTCGGCGACCGCCTTGGCCTTGGCATCTTCCTTGACCTGGGCGGCGGCGGCTTCGGCAGCGGCCTTGCGGTTGGTCACGGCAGGGGCTTCCTCAGGCGCTTCGGGCGCGCCTTCGGTCACCGTAGCCGGCCTCTCGGCAGCCTTCTTGCTGCGTGCCGCCTTGGCTTCCTGCTCGGCCTGTTCGGCGCGCTCGGCCTTCTCGCGCTCGCGGGCTTCGGCCTCTTCGCGCAGGCGGCGCTTCTCGACCAGTTCTTCTTCCTGGCGGCGGATCAGCTCGGCCTGGCGACGCGCTTCTTCTTCGCGGCGTGTGAGTTCGGCTTCGTCGATTCGCGGCGCGGTGGTCGCGGCTGCGACCGGCTCCTCGACCGGCTGCTGAACCACCTCGGGCGTAGCTGGGTGGCCCTCGTCGCGCTGGATGAAGGTGCGTTTCTTGCGCACCTCGACCTGGATCGTGCGCGCGCGGCCGGTGGCGTCGGCCTGCTTGATCTCGCTGGTCGACTTCTTGGTCAGCGTGATCTTCTTGCGCTCGGGCTCGAGCGTGCCGTGGCTGGCTTTCAGGAAGCCGAGCAGGCGTTGCTTGTCGGCCTCGGTGAGCGCATCGGTCGGGGCGGCCTTGGCCACCCCTGCGCTCTTGAGCTGGTCAAGCAGGATTTCGGGAGTCTTCTTGAGCTCGTTCGCGAACTCGGCGACAGTGGTACTGGACATATTGGTTTCGTGCCTCCATGACCGTCACTCTTGGCCGGCGAACCAATGTTCGCGGGCTTTCAAGATGAGGTGCTTGGCGTCATCGGCGCTTTGGCCGGTGATCTCGGTGAGTTCATCGACCGCAAGGTCGGCCAGGTCGTCTCGGGTGTGAACACCCGACTCGGCCAGTTTCGGAATGAGGGCCGGGTCGAGCCCTTCGAGGTCGCGCAGGTTCTGCGACACGCTCTCGACGTTCTCTTCCTTGGCGATTTCCATGGTCAGCAGCGCATCCTTGGCGCGCGTGCGCAGCTCGTTGATCGTGTCTTCGTCGAAGCTCTCGATCTCGAGCAGCTCGGAAATCGGCACGTAGGCCACTTCTTCCAGGCTGGTGAAGCCTTCGGAGATCAGGATGTCAGCGATTTCTTCGTCGACGTCGAGCTTCTCCATGAACAGCTTGCGGCTGGCATCGGTTTCGCTGGCTTGCTTCTGGGCCGACTCGTTGGCATCCATGATGTTGATCTTCCAGCCGGTCAGATCGGAGGCGAGCCTCACGTTCTGGCCGCCGCGGCCGATCGCGATCGCGAGGTTTTCCTCGTCGACCACCACGTCCATCGCATGCTTTTCCTCGTCGACCACGATCGAGGACACGTTGGCCGGTGCGAGCGCACCGATCACGAACTGGGCCGGGTCTTCGCTCCACAGCACGATGTCGACGCGTTCGCCGGCGAGTTCATTGGTGACCGCGTTGACGCGTGTGCCGCGCACGCCGACGCAGGTGCCGATCGGGTCGACCCGCTTGTCGTGCGAAAGCACGGCGATCTTGGCGCGCGAACCGGGGTCGCGGGCGCAGCTCTTGATCTCGAGCAGACCCTGCTCGATCTCGGGCACTTCCTGGCGGAACAGCTCGATCATGAACTCGGGGGCCGAGCGCGACAGGATGATCGGCGCGCCGCGCAGCGTCAGGTCGACTTCCATGATCATGGCTCGCACGCGGTCGCCGTTGCGCAGGTTTTCCTTGGCGATCATCTCGCTGCGGCGCAGGCGCCCTTCGACGCGGCCGGCCTCCACGATGATGTCGCCCTTGTCCAGGCGCTTGACGGTGCCGGTGAAGATCTTCTCGCCGCGCGACATGAAGTCGTTGAGCAGCATCTCGCGCTCGGCGTCGCGGATCTTCTGCAGGATCACCTGCTTGGCCGCCATCGCGCCGATGCGGCCGATCGGCACCGACTCCACCGATTCCTCGATGTACTCGTCGACCTCGATGTCGGCCATCTCTTCCTTGGCTTCGAACAGCAGGATTTCCTGGTCGGGCAGCTGCAGGCCGGCTTCGTCGGGCACCACGTGCCAGCGGCGAAAGGTCTCGTAGTCGCCGCTGTCGCGATCGACCGCGACGCGGATGTCCACGTCGCCCGGATAGAGCTTCTTGGTGGCTTGCGCCAAGGCGGACTCGACCGCACCGAAGACCACGTCGCGTTCGACGTTCTTCTCGCGCGAGATCGCATCCACCAACATCAACATTTCGCGATTCATGCCACCACTCTCCTTGTTCAGTCCGACACCGTCGTGTCGGGTTTGGGCCTGCGCCCCTTGAAATCCACTATCGGAGCAAGCCGCGCCTCGCGCAGCTCGTCCAAGGCGAAACCGAGCGCCTGCAGGGCTGCAGGCGCGCGCTTCTTGCTGATCTTCTGGCCGGGCTTCGGCTCAGGCACATCGCTCCAGACGATCTGCCATCCCTGCGAGCCGTCGGCCCCTGCGACCCGCTCCAGCGTGCCGCGAAACTTCTTGCGGCTGGCCGACACCTGGCCGGCCGCCGCCGCGCCCATGGGCGCCTTCAGCGTGATGTCGATCACCTCGCCGGCAAAACGTTCGAAATCCTGCTCGCTGCGCAACGGCCGGTCAATGCCTGGCGAGGACACCTCGAGGCGCTTGTACTCGGCGCCGTCGACCTCGAGCGCGAACTGCAGCTGGCGGGTGACCTTCTCGCAGTCTTCGACGGTGACGAAGGGCTCGGGCGCACCGGCCGCCGCAGCTTCTGAATTGGGGGCTTTCCAGGGCAAATCAATCGTTACGCGCAGCAGTCCTCCGGCCGAGCGTTCAACCTCGACAAGGTCGTAGCCGAGCCCGGCCACGGTTTGTTCCACTGTCTGCTGCAATGCCACGTGTCTTGATGCGCCTTCTGGTGTGCCCGATGTCGCTGCCCGCTTGCGGCATCGAGAATGCTTCGACCAATAAAAAACGGGCGGTAGGTACCCGCCCGTTTGGTCGTGAGCCTCGAATTATATGCCAAACACGTCTGAAAGCACGGGTTTCTACGCGGCCAAGGCGCCTTCCGACCGCCTCGAGCGCCACCAGACCCGCGCGAAGAGCAGCGCCCCGAGCGCCAGCACCGCGCCGGCCACCAGCAGCGGCACCGTGAACGAGCCGGTCCGCTGGGCCAGCGGCGCGGCAAAGAGCGGTCCGAGAATCTGGCCGACCCCGTAGGACGCCGTCGCGTAGCCGATCAGGCCAGCGGCGCCGTTGCCGCGCAGCCGCCGCGCATCCCGCATTGCGAACAAGGTGATGGTGGTGAAAGGCATGCCCAGCAGCAAGCTGCCCAGCGTAAAGCCGACGATGGTGGGCCAGGCCACGGAAAGCACGACGCCGAGCGCCTGCAGGGCATAGGCGATTGCCAGCAGCAGCCGGTTGTCCCAGTGCGTCGGCGCCCGCGCGCCGATCAGGGCACCCGGAACGATGGCCAGCCCGAAGAGCGGCCAGAAGAAATCGGGCCACGGCGAGCCCGGCAAGGCCTGCCGTGCGATCACCGGCAGGAAGGTCGCCGTGATGATGTAGCCGAAGCCCGCCAGGCCGTAGAGCCCGACCAGCCAGCGCGCATCGCCGCGCGCGGCGGCCGATTCGGCCTCGCTGGGCGGCGACGCGGCGGCAGCCGGCGCAGCGTGATGCGCAGCTTCGCCATCGCCGAAGATGCGCCAGATCACGGCGATCAGCGCCAGCGACAGCAGGCCGAGGCCGATCCAGCCGGCCTCCGAGCCCCAGCGCCCGATGGCGCCGCCCACGAGGCCGGTGACCGCGATGCCGAGGCCGGGTCCCGTGTAGATCACGCCCTGCAATGCCGGAGCGTGCGTTTCCGCCAGCCGCCGCAGGCCCCAGCCCGAGGCGAAGACGAAGACCCAGGCGCTCATGATGCCGGCCGCGGTACGCAGTACGCCCCAGACGCTGAAGTGGTTCCACAGGCCCATGCCGAGCAGCAGCGCCGCGGTGGCGACCAGCGCCCCGCGCACCATGGTGGCCGGCTTGACCCGGATCGCCGCGCACGAAAGCGCGCCGACGAAGTAGCCGAGGTAGTTGAGCGAGGCCAGGAGACCGCCCGCCTGAAGGTCCAGCTTGCCCTCCTGCAGCATGACCGGCAGCATCGGCGTGAAGGCGAAGCGGCCCAGGCCCATCGCCACTGCCAGGCCCACCATGCACGCGAGCGCCGCGCGCCAGGCGCCGCGCCGGCTGCTTCCGATTTCCGACATCGACTCGTCTCCGGGTTTCTCTAATCGGCCAAGGCAGCGGCCACCAGCTTTTGGGTGTAGGGATGCTCGGGCGCATCGAGCACGCGATCGACGGCGCCCGATTCGAGGATCGCGCCGTCTTTCATCACGATGACCTGGTGCGCCATCGCGCGGATCACCTCGACGTCATGCGTGATCAACAGGTAGCTCAGACCGCGCTCGCGCTGCAGGCGCTGAAGGAGGCCCAGCACCTGTTTCTGGATGGTGACGTCGAGCGCGCTCGTCGGCTCGTCGAGCACCAACAGCTTCGGATCGACGATCAGCGCCCGGGCGACCGCCAGGCGCTGGCGCTGCCCGCCCGAGAACTCGTGCGGATAGCGGTCGAGCAGCGAGGGGAACTGCGCTTCGGTCAAGCCCACGTCGGCCAGCGCAACGAGCGCGCGCGCCCGCCGGGCCGCGGTGTCCAGACCGGGCGCATGCACCGTCAAGCCCTCGCCGACGATCTGTTCGACCGTCATGCGCGGCGAGAGCGAGGAGAACGGATCCTGGAACACCACCTGCATCTGCCGGCGCAGCGCGCGGTCGCTTGCCCCGCCCGCATTCCAGCGCTGGCCCGCGACGCCGAGGGTGCCGCCGTGCTTGAGCAGGCCGAGCGCGGCGAGCGCGAGCGTCGACTTGCCCGAGCCCGACTCGCCCACCACGCCCAGGGTCTCGCCCGGTGCGATGCGGAAATCGGCGCCCTGCACTGCCACGAACTCGCCCTTGCGGAACCAGCCGGCCAGGCCGGGACGCGAAACGGGGTAGCTGACGCGCAGCGCCTCCGCCTCGAGCACGGGCGCTGCGCCGGCCTGCGCGGGAACCGCTGCGACATCGCGCGTCGGCCGGCTGTCGATCAGCTTGCGGGTGTAGGGATGCTGCGGCGCGCCGAAGACCGTCGCCACGGCGCCCTGCTCGACGATATGACCGTCCTCCATCACCGCCACGCGGTCGGCGAAACGGTGCACCAGATTGAGGTCGTGGGTGATCAGCAGCACCGCCATGTTGTGCTTGCGCTGCAGCTCCGCGAGCAGTTCGAGGATCTGCGCCCGCACCGTGACGTCGAGCGCGGTGGTCGGCTCGTCGGCCAGCAGCAGGCGCGGCTTGCAGGCCAAGGCCATTGCGATCATGGCGCGCTGGCGCTGCCCGCCGGAGAGCTGGTGCGGAAATGACCTCGCCCGCCGCGCCGGCTCGGGAATGCCGGTGTCGGCCAGCAGTTGCACGGCGGCTTCCTGCGCGGCCCGTGTAGACAGGCCTTCGTGCAGTTCGAGCACTTCGGCGATCTGGTCACCGACGCTGTAGAGCGCGTTGAGTGCGGTCATCGGCTCCTGGAAGATCATCGCGATCTCCTTGCCGCGGATGCCGCGCAGTTCGCGCTCGGGCAGCGACAGCAGATCGCGCTCGCCGGCGCGCGCACCCGGCAGCGCGAAGCGCGCATTGCCAGAGACATCGGCATTCAGGACCAGCCGGAGCAGGCTCAGCGCCGTGACGGTCTTGCCCGACCCCGATTCGCCGACCAGCGCCAGCTTCTCGCCCTCCGCGATGGCGAAGTCGATGCCGTGCACCACCTCCTTGCCGCCGAAGGCGACGCGCAGGTCCCGGACGTCCAGCAACGGAATGCTCACTTGTCGGCCTTCCGCGGATCGAGCGCATCGCGCAGCGCGTCGCCCATGAAGGTCAGCAGCATCAGCGTGAGCACCAGCACGCCGAAGGTCGACAGCGAAATCCACCAGGCATCGATGTTGGCCTTGCCCTGGCTCAGAAGTTCGCCGAGCGAGGGCGTTCCGGGTGGCACGCCCAGGCCCAGGAAGTCGAGCGAGGTCAGCGCGAGGATCGCCGCGCTCATGCGAAAAGGCAGGAAGGTCACGACCGGCGTCATGCTGTTGGGCAGGATGTGGCGCCACATGATCTGCAGGTTGCTCACGCCGAGCGCGCGCGCGGCGCGCACGTAGTCCATCTGCCGATTGCGCAGGAACTCGGCGCGCACGTAGTCCGACAGACCCATCCAGCCGAACAGGCTCAGCAGGATGAGCAGCAGCGAGACGCTGGGCGCGAAGATCGCGCTGAAGATGATCAGCAGATACAGCTCGGGCATCGAGCTCCAGATCTCGATGAAACGCTGGAACGCGAGATCGATCTTGCCGGCGAAGTAGCCTTGCACTGCGCCCGCCGCGATGCCCAGCACGGTGCCGATGGCCGTTAGCGCCAGCCCGAACAGCACGCTCACGCGGAAGCCGTAGATCAGTTGCGCCAGCAGGTCGCGGCCGCGGTCGTCGGTGCCGGCCCAGTTGTCGCGGGTCGGCGCGGCGGGGCTGGGCGACTTGGCGAAATAGTTGAGCGTCTTCGGGCCATAGGGGTTGGGCGCATAGATCGCCCAGTTGCCGCCCTTGGTGATGCGCTCGCGGATGAAGGGATCGAGGTAGTCGGCGGGCGTTTCGAAGTCGCCGCCGAAGGTCTTCTCGGAATAGTCGCGCAGCACCGGGAAATAGGTCTTGCCTTCGTAGCGCATGACCAACGGCCGGTCGGTCGACAGCACTTCGGCGAACAGGCTCGTCACCACCATCAGGACGAAGAGCACGAGGCTCCAGAACCCGAGCCGGTTGCGTTTGAAGCGCAGCCAGGCGCGGCGACCGGGGCTGAGGCTGGTGGTGAGCGTTCCCGTTCGCCTTGAGCCTGTCGAAAGGCTGGTCCCGGCTTCGACGAGCTCGGCCCGAACGGGGGTGGTGGTTGCCTCATTCGAACTTGACACGCGGGTCCACCCATACATAGCAAAGGTCGGAGATCAGCTTGGTCAGCAGACCGATCAGCGTGAACAGGTAGAGCGTGCCGAGCACCACCGGGTAGTCGCGCCGGATCACGCTTTCGTAACCGAGCAGGCCGAGCCCGTCGAGCGAGAACAGGGTCTCGATCAGCAGCGAGCCGGCGAAGAAGGCGCCGATGAAGGCCGACGGCAGCCCGGTGATGATCGGGATCAGCGCATTGCGGAACACGTGCTTCCACAGCACCTGACGCTCGCCCAGGCCCTTGGCGCGCGCGGTCAGAACGTACTGCTTGCGGATTTCCTCGAGGAAGGCGTTCTTGGTCAGCATGGCCGTCACGGCGAAGCTGCCGAGCACCATCGCCGTCACCGGCAGCGCGATATGCCAGAGGTAGTCGACGATGCGCGCGCCCCAGCCCATGTCGTCCCAGTTGGCCGATGTGAGGCCGCGCAGCGGGAACCACTGCAACTGGCCGCCGAAGATCACCAGCAGGGCGACACCGAGCACGAAGCCGGGGATCGCATAGCCGACCAGGATGAGGAGCGTCGTAACCAGGTCGAAGCGCGACCCGGCGCGCACGGCCTTGGCGACGCCCAGCGGTATCGCGACGCCGTAGCTGATGAAGAAGGTCCAGAGGCCGAGGCTGATCGACACCGGCAGCTTCTCGAGAATCAGCGTCCACACGTCCTTGTTCTGGAAGAAGCTGCGACCCAGGTCGAAGCGCGCGAACTGGCTCAGCATCTGCCACAGCCGCTCCGGCGCCGGCTTGTCGAAGCCGTAGAGCGCCTTGATCTCGGCCAGCCGTTTCGGGTCGACGCCCTGGTCGCCGCGGTAGTTCGAGCCGCCCGATTCGACGCCGCCGCGCACGCTCGCGCGGGCCTCGGCCAGGTATTGTTCGACCGGCCCGCCGGGCACGAACTGGACCACCATGAAGGTCAGCAGCAGCACGCCGAGCAGGGTCGGGATGAACAGCAGCAGCCGCTTGAGGACATAGCCCAGCATCAGTGCTTCTCCTGCGCCGGCTTGGCCCACCAGGTCGACATGACCCAGTCCTCGGCACCCGCATAAGGCGGCATCGGCGCCTTGAAGCCGAGGCGCCAGGCGTTGTAGGCCATGCGATGCGACATCAAGGTCCACTGCGGGATCAGGTAGTGGCTGTGCATGATCACGCGGTCGAGCGCGCGGCAGGCCGGCACCAGCTCGGCCTTGGTGTCGGCGCGCACGATCTCGTTCACCAGCGCATCGACGGCCGGATTGCTCACGCCCATGAAGTTGCCGGAACTCTCCGTCTTGGCGGCCTTGCTGCCGAAGATGTCGGCCAGCTGCTGCCCGGGGTTGTGGGTGCCGGGAAAATTGATGGTCGTGATGTCGAACTCGAACTTGTCCAGCCGCTGCTGGTAGAGCGCGAAGTCGACCGAGGCGAACTTCAGCGTCACGCCCAGCTTCTCGAGGTTGCGCACCCATGGCGAGACGGTGCGCACGCCGCCTTCCTTGCTGTCGAGGTATTCGAGCTCCATGGCCTCGCCCTTGGCGTTGCGCAGTGCGCCGTCACGGTATTCCCAGCCGGCATCCTTCAGCAACTGCTGCGCGCGGCGCAGGTTGCTGCGCAGCGACTGTCCCGGCCCTTCGGTGGTCGGCGGAACGGCCATCGGGCCAAAAACAGCATCGGGGATCTTGCCGCGCCACGGCTCGAGCAGCGCGCGCTCCTCGGGCGAAGGCAGGCCCTCGGCCGCGCAGTCGGTGTTGCCGAAGAGGTCTTTCACGCGCGGGTAGCCGCCGTAGAACATCTGGCGATTCATCCACTCGTAGTCGAGCGCCAGGCCCAGTGCTTCGCGCACGCGCGGATCCTGCAGCCGCGAGCGGCGGCTGTTCAGCACGTAGCTCTGGAAGCCCGGAGGCTGCTTGTGCGCGAACTCGTGCTTGACCAGCTCCCCGGTGTCGAAGCGCTTGCCGTTCACCCGGCGCGCCCAGTCGCCGGCCGAGTAGAAGGTCATCATGTCGAACTCGCCGGCCTTGAGCGCCTCCAGCCGCGCCGTGTTGTCCTTGTAGATCTTGACGGTGATGCGCTCGAAGTTGCCGCTGCCGCGCTTGACGCCCAGGTCGCGCGCCCAGTAGCCTGGGTCGCGCACATAGGTGATGTCCTTGCCGAAGCGCACCGGTCCGATCTTGTAGGGGCCGCTGCCGATCGGGATGTCCATCACCACCTGATCGAAGGGTTTGGCCTTGCCGTTCTCCATGCCCCACTTGCGGCTGAAGACCGGAAGCCCGCCCACCACCAGCGGCAGCTCGCGGTTCGGCTTCTTGAACTTGAAGCGGATGGTGCGGGCATCGATCACCTCGGCGCCGTCGACCTCTTCGAGCAAGGTCTTGTAGGACGGCGAGGCGTAGGGGCCGATCAGCGTGTCGTAGCTGTGCTTGACGTCGGCCGCCTCGACCGGCGATGCGTCGTGGAAGCGCGCTTCGGGTCGCAGCTTGAAGGTTGCGCTCAGACGGTCGGGCGGAACGCTCACGTCCTCGGCCAGGAGGCCATAGCCCGAGGCGGTTTCGTCCATCGAGCCGGTTAAAAGCGTATCGAAGAGCATGTTGGCCAGGTAGGCCGGCGCCGAGCCCTTGATGGTGAACGGGTTGTATTTGTCGAAAGTGGAAACGCGCTGGTTGCTCACCAGCCGCAGGTCGCCACCCTTGGGTGCGGCGGGGTCGACGTAGTCGAAGGCAGCGAAGCCGGGCGGGTACTTGAGGTCGTCCCACATCGCGTAGCCATGCGCCGCCCAGGCGGGCGCCGCACACCACATCAGACACCAGACCCAGAGAACCCGCATGCGAGAATTCTGCACAAGATTTTCACGAGGTCGCTTTATGGGCTTTCTTTCCGGCAAAAAATTCCTGATCACGGGCGTGCTGAGCAACCGCTCCATCGCCTACGGCATCGCCCGCGCATGCCACCAGCAGGGCGCCGAACTCGCGTTCAGCTACGTCGGCGAGCGCTTCAAGGACCGCATCACCGAGTTTGCAGCCGATTTCGGTTCGAAGCTCGTCTTCGACTGCGACGTCGGCGACGACGCCCAGATCGCCAAGCTCTTCGCCGATCTCTCCGAGACCTGGCCCAAGTTCGACGGCTTCGTCCACAGCATCGGCTTCGCGCCGCGCGAGGCGATCGCCGGCGACTTCCTGGACGGCCTGTCGCGCGATGCCTTCAAGGTGGCGCACGACATCAGCGCCTACAGTTTCCCGGCGATGGCCAAGGCAGCCCTCCCCTATCTCAACGACAAGTCGGCCCTGCTCACGCTGACCTACCTGGGCGCCTTGCGCGTGCTGCCCAACTACAACACCATGGGCCTGGCCAAGGCCTCGCTCGAGGCCTCGGTGCGCTACCTCGCGGAATCGCTGGGCCCCAGGGGTATGCGCGTCAACGGCATCAGCGCAGGTCCGATCAAGACCTTGGCCGCGAGCGGCATCAAGGGCTTCGGCAAGATCCTCTCGGTGGTGGCGGAGGTGTCCCCGATCCGCCGCAACGTGACGATCGATGAAGTGGGCAACGTGGCCGCCTTCCTGTTGAGCGACCTCGCCAGCGGCGTCACGGCGGAAATCACCTACGTCGACGGCGGCTTCAGCCACGTGGTCGGCGGCATCGCAGAACCCGCCGGCGATTGATCGGCATCTCATGCTGACGCGCCGCTCCCTGCTGCTGTGCGGGCCGATCGCGCTCGCGCCCTCGCTCGTCTTCGCCAAGCCTGCCGCGCCCTCGCTCATGCTCGCCGAGGTGTATCGCCGCGGAATGCCGCTCGACGACTACTGGGTCAGCGAGAAGTACGACGGCGTGCGCGGCTACTGGGACGGCAAGCAGCTCTGGACCCGCGGCGGCGAACGCGTCGTCGCCCCCGCCTGGTTCACCGCGCCGCTGCCCACCACGCCGATGGATGGCGAGCTGTGGGTCGCCCGCGGCCGCTTCGAGCTGGCAGTCTCCACGGTACGCAGCCAGACGCCGAACGACGCGGCCTGGCGCGAGATGCACTTCATGGTTTTCGATCTGCCGGCCGAGCCCGGCGACTTCTCCACGCGCCTGGCCGCTTTGCGCAAGCTGCTGCCCCTGCCTGCGGCGCCGTGGGCGGTCCCTGTGCCGCAGATCCGCGCCACGACGCATGCCGCCCTGCAGGCGCTGCTCGACAAGACCGTGCGAATGGGCGGCGAGGGTTTGATGCTGCACCGGGGCGCGTCGCTCTATCGCGGTGAGCGCAACAACGACCTGCTCAAGGTCAAGCCCTTCGACGACGCGGACGCACGCGTGCTCGCGCACGTCCCTGGCCGCGGCAGGCACACCGGCCGCATGGGCGCCCTGATGGTCGAGACGCCCGAGGGCAAGCGCTTCAAGCTCGGCGGCGGCTTCAGCGACGCCCAGCGCAACGATCCGCCGGCCGTCGGCAGCTGGGTGAGCTACCGCTACAACGGCACGAACCCCAGCGGATTGCCGAGGTTCGCGCGTTTCCTGCGTGTCAGAGGCGACCTCGGTTCCTGAGATCGCCCCGCCCGCTCACTTGGGCAGGAGGACCTTGTCGACGACGTGGATCACGCCGTTCGACTGGTAGACATCCGCGATGGTCACAGTGGCGCTGCCGCCGTTCTCGTCCACGACCATGATCTTGCCGCCGCTCGCCTTCGCGGTCAGCGTACCGCCTGCCACGGTCTTGAGCGTGGCCATGCCCTTGCCGTCCATGATCTGGCCGCCCAACGCGGCGGCATCCAGCTTGCCGGCCACCACGTGATAGGTCAGGACGGTCGTGAGCTTGCCCTTGTTTTCGGGCTTGAGCAGCGTGTCGACCGTGCCTGCGGGCAAGGCGGCGAAAGCCGCGTTGGTCGGCGCGAACACGGTGAACGGACCCGGGCCCTTGAGCGTCTCGACCAGGCCGGCCGCCTTGACGGCGGCGACCAGCGTCGTGTGGTCCTTCGAATTGACGGCGTTGTCGATGATGTCCTTGGTCGCGAGCATCGGCGCGCCGCCGACCATGACCTGCGCGACGGCCGAGGCCGCGCCGGCGGCCATCGCGATGGCCAGGGTGATGGATGCGAGACGGTGGAATCTGCGGTTCATGAAAAGGCTCCTCTGGGATTGAGACCGCCGCTGAAAGTGCGACGGCTGCAACCAATACGAGGTCCTCCTGGGCACAGATTCGATGCACTGCGCGCAATGCTGCGTTTCAGCCGTGCCCTAATATCGCCCCATGCCGAAGTCGATCTCTTCACAGTGGCGCTGACCGGGCCGATCGTCCTGGCCGTCCTGTTCGGCGCCCTGCTGCATGCGGGATGGAATGCGCTGATCAAGTCGGGCCGCGACAAGCCGCTCGACACTGCGCTGGTCCACAGCCTCGGCATCTTCGTGGCCGTTCCGCTGGTGCTGTACACGGGCCTGCCGCCGGTCGCAGCGTGGCCCTACATGGCCGCCTCGCTGCTGATCCATATCGGCTACTACATCGCCCTGGCCGGTGCCTACAGGCACGGCGACCTCAGCCTGACCTATCCGGTCATGCGAGGCTGCGCTCCCCTCCTCGTGGCGATGGGCAGCCTGGCCTTCATCGGCGAAGCCATTTCGGCGACGGCCTGGGCCGGCGTGGCCGTGCTCTGCGCAGGCGTCGTCACGCTGGGCCTCTCGCGGTCCGCCCTGCGCAGCGGCGACGAGTCACAGCGAGGCAAGGCACTGGCCTTCGCGCTGGCCAATGCCGCCATCATCGCGCTCTACACCGTGATCGACGGCATCGGCGTGCGCATCTCGGGCAACGCGCTCGCCTACGTCGCGACCCTGTTCCTCTTCGATGGCATTCCGTACCTGCTGCTGGTGCTTTGGCGCAGGCCGGGCCGGCGCCGCGCCGGACTGGCCTACATGGCCGGCCGGTGGAAGATCGCCCTGATCGGTACCGTCGCGTCATTGGCCAGCTACGGTATCGCCCTCTGGGCCATGACCCGCGCGCCCGTCGCGATGGTCGCGGCCCTGCGCGAGACCTCCGTGCTGTTCGCCGCACTGCTCGGCGCCTTCTTCCTGCGCGAGGGCTTCGGCTGGCAGCGCGCCGCCGGCACCGTGGTCATCGTGGCCGGCGTCGCGATCCTGCGCCTCGGCTGACTCAGCCGGCGCGAACGCAGTCGGCGTAGTAGCGCTTCTTGCCGGTCTCGTCGATGCGCGCCACCAGCCCGTGGATGTCGGTCTCGAAGCCCGGGCATTCAGTGTTGAACTCGCGCGCGAACTTGAGGTAGTCGACGATCTTCTTGTTGAAGACTTCGCCCGGAATCAGCAGCGGAATGCCCGGCGGGTACGGGGTGATCAGGCTGGTGGTGATGCGGCCTTCGAGGTGATCGATCTCCACGCGCTCGGTCTTGCGGTGCGCGATGTGCGCGTAGGCGTCGCTCGGCTTCATCGCCGGCGTCAGGTCGCTCAGGTACATCTCGGTCGTGAGCCGCGCGACGTCGAAGCGGGCATAGAGCTCGTGGATGTGCTGGCAAAGGTCGCGCAGGCCCAGGCGCTCGTAGCCCGGATGCTGCTGGCAGAACTCCGGAAGGATGCGCCACATCGGCTGATTGCGCGCGTAGTCGTCCTTGAACTGCTGCAGCGCCGTGAGCAGCGTGTTCCAGCGGCCCTTGGTGATGCCGATCGTGAACATGATGAAGAAGCTGTAGAGCCCCGTCTTCTCGACGATCACGCCGTGCTCCGCGAGGAACTTGGTGACGATGCTGGCGGGAATGCCGGTCTTGGCGAACTTTCCGTTCAGGTCCAGCCCCGGTGTCACGATGGTCGACTTGATCGGGTCGAGCATGTTGAAGCCGTCGGCCAGCTTGCCGAAACCGTGCCAGTTGCGCAAGGCGCTCTTGGCTTTCGAGCCGGTGCGCGATTCGCCCTGCATGATCCAGTCGCTCGCGCGGCCGATGCCTTCGTCGACCAGCTTCTCGGGGCCCCAGACCTTGAACCACCATTCGTCCTCGCCGAACTCGGCCTCGACCTTGCGCATCGCGCGGCGGAAATCCAGTGCCTCGAGGATGCTCTCTTCCACCAGCGCGGTGCCGCCGGGCGGCTCCATCATCGCGGCCGCGACGTCGCAGCTGGCGATGATCGCGTACTGCGGGCTGGTCGACGAGTGCATCAGGTAGGCCTCGTTGAACAGGTCGCGGTCGAGCGCGCGGTTCTGCGAGTCCTGCACCAGCACGTGGCTGGCCTGGCTGATGCCGGCCAACAGCTTGTGCGTCGACTGGGTGGCGAACACCAGCGACTCCTTAGGCCGCACGCGCCGCTTGCCCATCGCGTGGTAGGCGCCGTAGAACGGATGGAAGGCCGCGTGCGGCAGCCAGGCTTCGTCGAAATGCAGCGTGTCGACGTAGCCGTCGAGCATGCCCTTGATGGTCTCGGTGTTGTAGATCACGCCGTCGTAGGTCGACTGCGTGAGTGTCATCACGCGCGGCTTGACCTTGTCGGCGTTCACGTGCGAGAGCAGCGGATTGGCGCGGATCTTGGCCTTGATGGCCGCGGGTTCGAATTCGCTCTTCGGGATCGGGCCGATGATGCCGAAGTGATTGCGCGTCGGCTTCATGAAGACCGGAATCGCGCCGGTCATGATGATCGCGTGCAGGATCGACTTGTGGCAGTTGCGGTCGACCACCACCACGTCGTCCGGCGCCACCGTGTGGTGCCACACCATCTTGTTGCTGGTGCTGGTGCCGTTTGTCACGAAGAAGCAGTGGTCGGCGTTGAAGATGCGCGCCGCATTGCGCTCGCTGGCCGCCACCGGGCCGGTGTGGTCGAGCAGCTGGCCGAGTTCCTCGACCGCGTTGCAGACGTCGGCGCGCAGCATGTTCTCGCCGAAGAACTGATGGAACATCTGTCCCACCGGGCTCTTCAGGAAGGCCACGCCGCCGGAGTGGCCCGGGCAGTGCCACGAATACGAACCGTCTTCCGCATAGTCGATCAGCGCCTTGAAAAACGGCGGCTGCACGCCTTCGAGATAGCTCTTGGCCTCGCGGATGATGTGGCGCGCCACGAACTCCGGCGTGTCCTCGAACATGTGGATGAAGCCGTGCAGCTCGCGCAGGATGTCGTTCGGGATGTGGCGCGAGGTCTTGGTCTCGCCGTAGATGTAGAGCGGCACGTCGGCGTTCTTGCGCCGCACCTCGCCGATGAAGTTGCGCAGGTTCAGCACCGCCGGGTCGAGGTCGGGACCGACAGTGAACTCCTCGTCGTCGATCGAGAGGATGAAGGCGCTGGCGCGGCTCTGCTGCTGCGCGAACTGGCTCAGGTCGCCGTAGCTGGTGACGCCCAGCACTTCGAAGCCCTCGCTCTCGAAGGCCTGCGCGAGCGCGCGGATGCCGAGGCCGGAGGTGTTCTCGGAGCGGAAGTCCTCGTCGATGATGACGATGGGAAAGCGGAATTTCATGAGCAGGGCTCCGGACGGGCAAATAGGCGCGAAGTGTACGGAATTCAGATGAAGGATCCGGTCAGCTTTTGACTCAGAATGGCGTGCCTTCAACAAAGAGGAGTCGTGTCATGGCAAGTTCCACCATTTGGTGGTTGATTGCGGGAGGGGCCATCGTGCTGGAGCTGCTTTCCGGCACCGTCTATCTGCTGCTGCTGAGTGCGGGCTTTGCCGCCGCGGCGATCGCGGCGCATACGGGCGCCGGGACGACCACGCAGCTGGTCGTCGCGGCGGTGGTCGGCGTCGGCGGCGTGGTGGCCTGGCACGTGATCCGCCGCCGCCGGCCGGCCGAGCCGCCGACCGGCGCCAACCGCAATGTCAATCTGGACATCGGCGAGAGCGTGTACGTCGACGCCTGGAATGCCGACGGCACGGCCACCGTGCGCTACCGCGGCGCGCAATGGACCGTGGTGCCCCGCGCAGGCAGCACGCCGTCGACCGGCGAGCACCGCGTGGCCGAAGTGATCGGCAGCCGCCTGGTCGTGGACAAGATCTGACAAGAAACAGCAGCAAAGGAAAGAAGCTCCATGGAACTCGCAGTCCCCATCGTCATCCTGGTCATCGCGATCATCGTCATCAGCCAGTCGATCAAGTTCGTGCCGCAGCAGAACGCCTGGGTGCGCGAGCGCCTCGGCAAGTACCACGGCACGATGACGCCCGGCCCCAATTTCCTGATCCCCTTCATCGACAAGGTGGCCTACAAGCACAGCCTGAAGGAGATCCCGCTCGACGTCCCGAGCCAGATCTGCATCACGCGCGACAACACGCAGCTGCAGGTCGACGGGATCCTCTACTTCCAGGTGACCGACCCGATGCGCGCTAGCTACGGCTCGTCCAACTACATCGTGGCCGTCACCCAGCTCGCGCAGACCTCGCTGCGCAGCGTGATCGGCAAGCTCGAGCTCGACAAGACCTTCGAGGAGCGCGACATCATCAACGCCCAGGTCGTGGCGGCCATCGACGAGGCCGCGCTGAATTGGGGCGTGAAAGTGCTGCGCTACGAGATCAAGGACCTGACGCCGCCCAAGGAGATCCTGCAGGCCATGCAGCGCCAGATCACGGCGGAACGCGAGAAGCGCGCACTGATCGCGGCCTCCGAAGGCCGTCGCCAGGAGCAGATCAACATCGCCACCGGCGAACGCGAAGCCTTCATCGCGCGCTCCGAAGGCGAAAAGCAGGCGCAGATCAACAACGCGCAGGGCGAAGCGGCGGCCATCACCGCGGTGGCGGAGGCGACGGCCGGCGCGATCGAGCGCGTGGCCGCCGCAATCCGTCAGCCCGGCGGCGAGCAGGCCGTCCAGCTCAAGGTCGCGGAGCGCGCGGTCGACGCCTACGGCAAGGTCGCGGCCGATGCCACGACCACCCTGATCGTGCCGAGCAACATGACCGAGACTGCGGCCCTGATCGCCTCGGCGATGCGCATGGTGCAGGCTGGCAAGACATCGAGCGCAGCCTGAATGCGCGGCATGGCCGCTGCTACAATTGCGGGCTTCGGAGCGGTGGATGAGCGGTTTAAGTCGCACGCCTGGAAAGCGTGTGAGGGTTAATAGCCCTCCGCGGGTTCGAATCCCGCCTGCTCCGCCAGGAAAAACCGATCCAGTCCCGTCCCATCGCACGTGGGCATCGTCTTGAAAGCCCCGTGCCCCGGGGCTTTTTCGTTGGGGGTCTGCCCTCAACCTTCAGATTTCCAAAGGAACCCGGATGGCCGGACAAAGCAATCCGAATCGGGCCGCAGAGCCGCTCGATCAGGCCCTGGACAAGAGCGAAGCGGTAGCTGCCGAAGTGCAGCGCGCATCCGAAGATCTCGCGGTCGTCAACACGGTGCTGGAACAAGAGCTTCCCGACGAGGTGCAGGTGGGCGAAGTGGCGCAAGCGCTCGAGCACACCGGCAAACTGGAGAAGAAGCTCGCCGAGTCGGCGGAAACGCTGGCCGAGGTGAATGCGGCCCTGGCGCAGGAGATCGAGAAGCGCATCGAGGCAACCGAACAGCGCGACGATGCGCTGCGCAAGGGACAAGGCGCGTCCACGCGCGCCGCCGACTGAAGTCGCTTCGCCGCACGACCCGGCTCCTGGGCCCGTCCGCTTTCTCCTACGCAATGGCGGGTCGCTGTCGCCCGACCGCACGCGCCATGCGGCGCTAGTCTTGCCGCTTCGCACAGGCAAGAAACCGCATGGCACTCAACACGTTCCTTGTCGAAGACAACAGGACCATCCGGGACAACCTGATTCCAGCGCTCGAGGATCTGGTCGGTGCCCGGGTTGTCGGCGTTGCCGAGACCGAAACGGATGCGGTGGCCTGGCTCACCTCCCACAGCACCGAATGGCAACTGCTGATCGTCGACCTGTTCCTCAAGGAGGGCTCGGGCCTTGGCGTGCTGAGGCGTTGCAGGGAGCGCAGGCCGCAGCAGCGCGCCGTGGTCCTGAGCAACTACATCAATGCCGACATCCGCGCGCGCTGCGTCGCCCTGGGGGCTGACGCCGTGTTCGACAAGTCGAAGGAGCTCGACGCATTCTTCGACTACTGCAACGACGCAGGCGCCTGGTCGACATGAAAAAGGGGCCCGAAGGCCCCTTTGTCTCGATGCGCAGCGTCGGCGCTCAGCGCACCACGGCGATCTGCGTACGCGCACCACCCTTGTAGGTGTAGATCGTCAGTGCACCGTTCTTGATGTCGCCCTTTTCGTCGAAGGCGATCGGGCCGGTCACGCCCTTGTACTGGATCTTGCCGAGCTCGGGCAGGTACTTCGCGGGGTCCGAAGAACCGGCCTGAACCATGGCTGCGGCCAGCACGTTGACCGCGTCGTAGACGTACGGTGCGTAGATCTGCACTTCGACGCCGTTCTTGGCCTTGAACTTGGCTTTGAAGTCTTCCAGCGGCTGCTTGAACTCGCCGTCCACGCCGCCGGCTTCTGCGCAAACCACCATCTCTTCGCCGATCGCGTCGCCGGCCAGCTTGGCCAGTTCGCCCGTGCACAGGCCGTCGCCGCCCATGAACTTGACGTTCATGCCGAGCTGCTTGACCTGCTTGAGCATCGGGCCGCCCACGGCGTCCATGCCGCCGAAGAACAGCACGTCGGGCTTGGCACCCTTGAGCTTGGTCAGGATGGCGTTGAAGTCGGTCGACTTGTCGGTCGTGAACTCGTGGCCGACGATGGTGCCGCCCGCGGCCTTGACGGCCTTCTCGAATTCTTCTGCCACGCCCTGGCCGTACGCGGTGCGGTCGTCGATCACGGCGATATTCTTGCCCTTGAGCGTATCGACCGCGTACTTGCCCAGCGTGCCGCCGAGCTGGGTGTCGTCAGCCACCACGCGGAAGGTGGTCTTGAAGCCCTGGCGGGTGTACTTGGGGTTGGTGGCCGAAGGCGAGACCTGCGGGATGCCGGCATCGCTGTACAGCTTGGAGGCCGGGATGGTCGTGCCGGAGTTCAGGTGGCCGACGATGCCGTTGACCTTGCTGTCGACCAGCTTCTGGGCCACCGCGGTGCCTTGCTTCGGATCGGCCGCGTCGTCTTCTGCCAGCAGTTCGAACTTGGCAACCTTGTCGCCGATCTTCAGGCCCTTGGCATTGAGGTCTTCGATGGCCATGCGCGCGCCGAACTCGTTGTCCTTGCCGAGGTGAGCGATGGCGCCGCTGGTCGGGCCCACGTGCCCGATCTTGACCACCAGTGCATCGGCCGGAGGTGCGGCCGCCGGCGCCGCTGCGGTCGGTGCGGGAGCGGCGGCGGGCGCAGCTGCTTCTTCTTTTTTGCCGCAAGCCACGAGCGTGAGAGCAGCCAGTGCGACCGCAGTCCATTTCAATTGCATGGGAAACCTCCAGAACATTGATAAATAAGAGTACATAGCGGTCTTGAGATCCGCGTGCAAAGACTGAGCAAGTTTCGCGCCGCAGGACCCGAAGCGCCCCCGCGCTTTCGACCTGGCGCGCAGTTTAGCCCAAGCTTTGTGCGTCAACTGCTGGCGTAGACCCTGTGTTGTCAGAAAGCTCCTGGGCCAGCGCTTCGCTCACCAAGGCACGCAGCACGTTCTCGATTTCGCTGCGCAGACGCGGGATCATGTTGTCGAGTTGTTGCTGAACTGCAGCTGACACGGTGTCGCTCAAACGCTCCTCGAGCGACAGGTCGATGCGCTGCAGCACGCGGTGCAGCAACTGCTCTTCGAGGCGGAACGCATCGGCTTCGGACAGCAAGGCCTGAGCGTCCAGCGCGATCGCCTGCGAGGGCTCTTCGATCGCCGCCGCGGCAGGCTCGGGCATCGGCTCGACGACGGGCGCCGGCTCGGCCGGCAGCTCCAGCACCGTCGTCAGCGTCGGCACGAAACGTGGAGGGGTGCGCTGCGTTCCGGACATCAGGCGGCGCTCCCTGCAAAGTCGTGGCGCTGGATCGCATAGCCGCGGTCTGCGTAGTGCCGCCAGCGCTTGCGGCCGGCGAGCCGGTCGCCGTCGTCGGCGCTCACGATGTCGATCACGCGTTCGAAGCGCTCGAAGCCGGCCGGCAGCTCCGCGCCCAGGTTCACCAGCACCTGCTGATGAGGCAGCGGTACGGCGCCGCTTTCGACCAGCACCACCGGCGAGCGGGCCACCGTGTGCGGCTCGCCGTCGCCGCGGCAATGCGCGACGAACTCCGCCGGCGCAAAGGTCCACAGGGCCAGGTCGAGCGCTTCCAGCATCGCCGCGTCGGCGACCACCACCACACGCGCGCCGCGGCCGAGCACCGCCTTGCGCAGCAGCCGGCAGGCGTAATTCACCTTGTCCGGCGTGTTGAAGTGGAAGTCGATCTCGGTCACGTGGCCTTCTGGGTGCTGCGCGCTTTTCGGGCCCTGGCCTGCGGTGCCTTCGCAGCCCCGCCGCGCGCCCTGGCCAGCAGATAGGTGGTAAGCAACGCGACGGGACGCCCCGTGGCGCCCTTGGCCGCGCCACTCTTCCAGGCCGTGCCCGCGATGTCGAGGTGGGCCCATTTGAAGTCGCCCGCAAAGCGCTGCAGGAACTTGGCCGCCGTGATCGCCCCGCCCGCTCGGCCGGCGATGTTGGCCACGTCGGCGAAATTGCTCTTGAGTCCTTCGGCGTAGTCGTCGTCGAGCGGCATGCGCCAGCAGCGGTCTGTGCGTCCTCGCCGGCCGCTTCGAGCGCGCCGGCGAGCGCGTCGTCGCTGGCGAACAGGCCGCTGCGCACGCCGCCCAGCGCGATCACGCAGGCGCCGGTCAGCGTCGCGATGTCGATCACCGCGGCCGGCTCGAAGCGCTTGGCATAGTTGAGTGCGTCGCACAGGATCAGGCGCCCTTCCGCATCGGTGTTGAGCACTTCGATGGTCTGCCCGCTCATGCTGGTCACCACGTCGCCGGGCTTGACCGCGCGGCCGTCGTTCATGTTCTCGCAGGTCGGGATCAGGCCGACCACGTTGATCGCGGGCTGGATGTCGCCGAGCGCGCGGAACACGCCCAGCACGCTCGCGGCGCCGCACATGTCGAACTTCATCTCGTCCATTTCGGCCGCCGGCTTCAGCGAGACACCGCCGGTGTCGAAGGTGATCCCCTTGCCGACCAGCACCACGGGTGCCTGCTCCCTGGGCGCGCCCTGGTAGCGCAGCACGATGAAGCGCAGCGGTTCGGCCGAGCCTTGCGCCACCGCGGCAAACGCGCCCATCCCCAGCTTCTCGACTTCCTTCGGACCCAGCACTTCGCACTTCAGCTTCGGCAGTGCGCCCAGCTTGCGGGCCGCGTCGGCCAGCAGCGAAGGCGTGCAGTAGTTGCCGGGGCGATTGCCCCATTCCTTGGCCAGCTCGATGCCCGCGACCATCGCCGTGGCCTCGCCGAAGGCCTCCCTCAGCGGATCGGCATCGGTGACGCCGAAACCCAGGTGACGGATCGTGCGCGGCTCGGCCTTGGACTTGGTGGTGGTGAAGACGTAGCTCGCATCGGCGGCGGCGATCACTGCGCAGCGCAGCCCGGCGGCATCCGCGGGCTGCGCGAACACGATGCTCACGCGCTTGGGATCGGTGGCTTTCGCCGCATTGATCGCTGCGATGACGCCGGTGCGCACGGACGCAGGCTTGCCGTCGCCCACCGAGGCCAGCAGCACGCGCGGCGCCGCCACCTTGGCCGGCCGGTAGAGTGCCAGCAGCTTGCCTGCCTTGTCGGGCAGATCGCCGGCCTTGCGGGCCTCGGCGATCAATGTCGCGATCGCGTCCTTGGATGAGCCGGTGCCGGTTGCAACGAGCACGATCAGCGCATCGGCTTTCTCGGCGGCGGCCTGAGCGGTGGAGAGGGTCTTGAGTTGAAAGTCCATAATCCTTTTTTTCCCTCGACGATGTTATTCCATTCCTCTCTACGCAAGGAGCTGTCCCGCAGCTTCGGAGCCACACTGGTGGTGCTCGTCACCATCGTGATGACCATGATGCTCATCCGCACCCTGGGACTGGCGTCCAAGGGCAGCGTGAATCCGTCCGAGGTCTTCCTCGTGATGACGTACACGGTGCTGGGCTACATGCCGACCATCCTCAGCCTGAGCCTGTTCATCTCGATCGTCGGCACCCTTTCGCGCATGTACCGGGACAGCGAGATGGTGATCTGGTTCTCGAGCGGCCGTGGCCTGGCCGATTTCGCGCCGCCGCTGTTCCGCTTCGCCTGGCCGGTGCTGATCCTGATCGCCGTGTTCGCGCTGGTCGGCTGGCCCTGGGCCAATTCGCAGACGCAGGGCATGCGTGACCAGTACGAGCGGCGCAGCGACATCGAGCGCGTGGCCCCCGGCGAGTTCCGCGAATCGGCCGGGCGCAACCGCGTGTTCTTCATCGACAAGGACACGCCCGACAGCGCCACGGCCAACAACGTGTTCATCTCGTCGGTCGAGCGCAACCTGCAGATCATCACCTCGGCGCGCAGCGGCCGCATCGAAAGCATCGGCGATGCGCGCTACCTGATGCTGAGCAACGGCCAGCGGCTCGAGCGGCAACTCGCCGGGACCGGACTCAAGATCAGCGAGTTCGACGTCTACGGCGCCAAGATCGGCGGCGACGCCGACGCCTCGACCGACTCCACCCCGGTGCGGTCGCGCACCACGCTCGCACTGCTGCGCGACCCGAGCTCGGTCAACCGCGGCGAGCTGGCCTGGCGCGTCGGCATGCTGTTCGCGGCCATCAACTTCGTGCTGCTCGCGCTGACCTTGTCGAGTGTGAATCCGCGGGTGAGCCGCAGCGGCAACCTGTTGTTCGCGCTGTTCGCCTTCGTCCTCTACTACAACATGCTCAACCTCGGCCAGAACTGGGTCGGCACAGGGCGCTACAGCATGGGCGGCTTCATGCTCGCGCTGCACGGCGGCGTGCTGCTGATCGGGCTGGGCTGGCTTGCCAAGCGTCATTTCAACTGGGTCCGTCCGGCGCATTACCCGCGCGTACGGTCCGCAACGCCGCCCCACGCGTGAAAACCATCCGCCGACTGATCTATACGGAAGTGCTGAAGGCCGTGGCCTTCGTGACCCTCGGCTTTCTGAGCCTGTTCTTCTTCTTCGACTTCGTCGACGAGCTGCAGTCCATCGGCAAGCCGGGCAGCCTCGGCTACGGCGCCGGCCAGGCGCTGATGTACGTCACGCTGCTGATCCCGAGCCACCTCTACGAGCTGCTGCCGATCGCAGTGCTGATCGGCACCATCTTCGTGATGGCGCGGCTCGCGCAGAGTTCCGAGTACACGATCCTGCGCACGAGCGGCCTCGGGCCATGGCGCGCATTGCGCACGCTGCTCGTGCTGGGCCTCGGCTTCGTGCTGCTGACCTTCGCGGTCGGCGACTACGTGTCGCCGGTTTCGGACCGGACCGCCCAGCTGCTCAAGTCGCGCTACCAGGGTACTTACGCGCTCGCGGGCAATACCGGCGCCTGGCTGAAGGAACGGCAGGGCGACATGTCCTACGCGGTCAACGTGGTCTCGATGTCGCGCAACGGCATGCTGAGGGACCCGCGCATCTTCGAGTTCGACTCCAAGGGCTTCGTCGTGTCGCAGACCTACGCGTCCCAGGCCCGCATCGCGAACGGCCACTGGGCGCTCTTCGGCGTCGAGCGGCAGAAGTACGACACGCGCAGCACAGCCGACAAGGCCCACATCGTCACGACCTCGATTCCGGCACTGAACTGGCCGACCTCGCTCACCAACGAGATGGTGTCGGTGGCGCTGCTGCGCCCGGACCGCATGCGCACGATCGACCTGTTCGAGTACATCCGCCATCTCGAGGCCAACGGCCAGACCGCGCAGCGCTACGAGATCGAGTTCTGGCGCAAGGTGTTCTATCCGCTGTCCTGCCTCGTGATGGTGGTGCTCGCCCTGCCCTTCGCCTACCTGCATTTCCGCCAGGCCGGCATCACCGCCTATGTGTTCGGCGGCGTGATGATCGGCATCAGCTTCTTCCTGCTGAACAACGTCTTCGGCTATCTCGGCAACCTGAGCAACTGGTGGCCGTGGATCACGGCGGCGGCGCCCGGAATGATCTACACGGTGATGTCGCTGGCCGCGTTCAGCTGGCTGGTGCTGCGGCGGTAGCGCGATGCAAGCCGCTGCGTCCGGCATCGTGCTCTTCGCACACGGCTCGCGCGACGAACGCTGGCGCGCGCCGATCGAGGCGGTGGCGCAGCGCGTCGCAGCGCTCGATCCTTCGGCCCGCGTCACCTGCGCCTACCTCGAACTCGCGGCGCCGGACCTGCGCACCGCGGCGGCCGCACTCATCGCCGGCGGAGCGCGCACCCTCCGCGTGGTGCCGCTCTTCCTCGGCATGGGCAAGCATCTGCGCGAAGACCTGCCCAGCCTGCTCGCAGAGCTGCAGGCCCTGCATCCGGGCGTCGCGTTCTCGCTCGCGCGTGCCGTCGGCGAAGAGCCGCAGGTGATCGATCTTCTGGCCCGGATCGCGCTCGAATCCTGAAGTTGCGGTGCTTTCGATAGACAGAGAAGGCATAATGAATTCCGAATTAAGACGGAATCTGTTATGAATCTTCACCAGTTCAAATTCGTGCAAGAGGCGGTGCGGCGCAACCTCAACCTGACCGAAGCCGCCAAGGCACTCCACACCTCGCAGCCCGGTGTGTCCAAGGCCATCATCGAGCTCGAGGAAGAACTGGGTGTCGAGATCTTTGCGCGCCACGGCAAGCGCCTCAAGCGCGTGACCGAACCCGGCCAGCACGTGCTGGCAAGCATCGAGCTCATCATGCGGGAGGTCGGCAACCTCAAGCGCATCGGCGAGCAGTTCAGCGCCCAGGACAGCGGCACGCTCTCGATCGCGACCACGCACACGCAGGCGCGCTACGTGCTGCCGGTGCCCGTGGCCAGGCTGCGCGAGGCCTACCCGAAGGTCAACGTGAGCCTGCACCAGGGTTCGCCCGACCAGGTGGCGCGCATGGTGATCGACGAGATCGCCGAGATCGGCATCGCCACCGAATCGCTCGCCGACTACGCCGAACTCGTGACCATGCCCTGCTACGAATGGCAGCACGTGCTGGTACTGCCCAAGGAGCACCCGCTCGCGGGCAAGGAGCGCATCCATCTCGAGGACATCGCGGCCGAACCGATCATCACCTACCACCCGTCGTTCACCGGCCGCACGCGCATCGACCATGCCTTCGCGCAGAAGAAGCTCACGCCGCGCATCGCACTCGAGGCCATCGATTCCGACGTCATCAAGACCTACGTGCGGCTCGGGCTCGGCGTAGGCATCGTGGCCGAGATGGCGGTGCGCGACGACTCCAATGCCGACCTCGTGGTGCGGCCGATGGGACACATCTTCGGCGTCAACATCGCACGCGTCGCCTTCAAGCGCAGCGCCTACCTGCGCAACTTCGTCTTCAAATTCGCCGAGCTGCTTTCCGACCGGCTCGATCGCAACCTGATCGCCAAGGCATTGGCCGGTCACAACCAGGACTATGAACTGTGAGCAGCGTTCTCGCCCGCACACCCCTCATCGAAACGAAGCTGCCGACCGTCGGCACAACGATCTTCACCGTGATGTCGGCGCTCGCCGCCGAGAAGAACGCGGTGAACCTCGGCCAGGGCTTCCCGGATTTCGACTGCGATCCGAAGCTGCTCGAAGCCGTCACGCACGCAATGGCAGCCGGCCACAACCAGTACCCGCCGATGCCCGGCATCCCCGCGCTGCGCGAAGCGGTCGCCGCGAAGATGGCGGCGCTCTACGGGCACCGGTACGACCCGAACACCGAGATCACCATCACGGCCGGTGCCACGCAGGCCATCATCACGGCGATCCTCGCGGTGGTGCGGGCGGGCGACGAGGTCATCGTGCTGGAGCCCTGCTACGACAGCTACGCGCCCAACATCGACCTGGCCGGCGGTACGGTGGTGCGCGTGCCGCTCACGCCCGGCACCTTCCGGCCCGACTTCGACAAGATCGCAGCCGCGATCACGCCGCGCACGCGCGCGATCATCGTCAACACGCCGCACAACCCGAGCGCCACCGTGTGGACCGAGGCGGAGATGCGCCGTCTCGAGGAACTGCTCGCACCGACCGACGTGCTGGTAATCAGCGACGAGGTCTACGAGCACATGGTCTACACCGGTGCGCGCCACGAAAGCGCAGCGCGCTTCGCGGGCCTCGCGGCGCGCAGCTTTATCGTCAGCAGCTTCGGCAAGACCTACCACGTGACCGGCTGGAAGGTTGGCTACGTGGCCGCGCCGGCGGCGCTCACCGCCGAGTTCCGCAAGGTGCACCAGTTCAACGTGTTCACCGTCAACACGCCGATGCAGCATGCGCTCGCGAGCTACATGGCCGACCCGGCGCCCTACCTCGAACTGCCGGCCTTCTACCAGCGCAAGCGCGACCTGTTCGCGGCCGGCCTCGCGAAGACGCGGCTGAAGCTCCTGCCCAGCGGCGGCACCTACTTCCAGTGCGTCGACATCAGCGAGGTCAGCGACCTGGGCGAATCCGACTTCTGCCAGTGGCTCACGAGCGAGATCGGCGTGGCGGCCATCCCGCTCTCGGCGTTCTACGCCGACGGCTTCGACCAGCGCGTGGTGCGCTTCTGCTTCGCGAAAAAGGACGAAACGCTGCAAACGGCCATCGACCGACTGGCGCGGCTCTGACACGAACGGTAGGAGAGTCCTGACTGCGGGAGGGCGCTCCTTCCGGCGATGGACACGCTCGCCGGGCTCGACCATGGGCTTCTCGACACCCACAACGCCTAGGAGAAGTCCATGTCCCTTTCATTGATCCTGCTGATCGTCCTGATCCTGCTGCTGGTCGGCGCGCTGCCAAGCTGGGGCTACAGCCGTGCCTGGGGCTATGGCCCGAGCGGCGGCCTCGGCCTGGTGCTGCTGGTGGTGGTCGTGCTGCTCCTCATGGGGCGGATATAGGCAACGCAGCCGCACTCGACGCTTGAACGCAAAGCCCACCTCGGTGGGCTTTTTTTTGCCCGCGCTCAGCTTTCGAGCTGCGCCCACAGCTTGTCGAGCCGCTTGACGCTGACCGGCTGCGGCGTGCGCAGCTCCTGCGCGAAGAAGCTCACGCGCAGCTCTTCCAGCAGCCAGCGGAACTCGCTCATGCGCTCGTCGACCGCGCCCTTGCGCTCCGCCAGCAGGCGCCAGTAGCGCTGCTCCTGCAGCCGCAGTTCCGCCAGCCGCTGCGCATCGCGCGCGGGATCGGCCCGCAGCTTGTCCAGCCGCAGCGCGATGGCTCTGAGATAGCGCGCGAAGTGCGCCAGCCGCGGCCACGGCGTGTCGGCGATGAAGCGCTTGCCGACCAGGCGCTGCAGCTGCTGCGCGGCATCCGCGGTGGCGGCGGGCTGGATCTTCGTGTCCTTGATCTTGCGTGCGGCGAGCGTGTACTCGGCGAGGATGGTGCCGGCCAGCCGTGCGATCTCGTTCGCGATCAGCGTCAGCCGCCCGCGGCCTTCCTCGACGCGCTGCTTGAAGGTCGCCTCGTCGGTCGGCAGCGGTTCCTGGAGGAAGGCGCGCGTGAGCGCCACATCGACGATCTGCGCGCGCAGTTCCTCCGCCGTGCCGAGCGCCATGTACGCAACCGCCATCTTCTGCAGATCGGGAATGTTCTTCTCGAGGTACTTGAGCGCATCCTTGAGCTGCAGCGCGAACAGGCGGCGCAGACCGGCGTGATGTTTCGCGGCCGCCACGGCCGGCTCGTCGAAGACTTCGATCGTCACCGCGTCGCCGCCGTCGACCAGGGCCGGAAAGCCGACCAGCGATTGCGCGCCGCGCCGCACCTCCATCAGCTCCGGCAGCTCGCCGAAAGTCCACGCCGTGTAGCGCTGGCCTGCCGGCAGCGCGAGCGTCGAGGGCGCTTGGGGGGCGGCCTTGTTCTCGGACGGCCCAGGTGCATCGGGCTTCTCGACGGACGCCTTGACGTTGAGGCCCGCCAGCGCCTGGAACGCGCCGCGCGCCTGCGCGCCCAGCTCCGCCTTCAGCGCGCCGAGGCTGCGCCCCATGCCGAGCTGTCGGCCATGCTCGTCGACCACGCGCAGGTTCATGAACAGGTGCGGCGGCAGCATGTCGAGCTTGAAGTCGGTGCGCTTCACGTCGAGGCTGGTTTGGTCGCGCACGCGCTTCAGCAAGGCATCCGTCAGCGAGCCATGGCCGAAGACCTCTGGCGCGGCCAGCTGTTCCGCGAGGCGGGCGGCCGATTCCGGCAGCGGCACCAGGCGAGCCCGCGGCTTCTGCGGCAGGCTTTTCAAGAGTGCCTGCAGCTTGTCCTTCAGCATGCCGCTCACCAGCCATTCGCAACGCTCCTCGCTGACCTGGTTCAGGACGAAAAGCGGCACGGTGACGGTCAATCCGTCCTTGGCATCGCCGGGTTCGTGCAGGTAGGCCGCAGCGCAATCGACGCCGCCCAGCCGGATCGTCGGCGGAAAGGACTGCGTCGTGATGCCGGCCGCCGTGTGCCGCATCAGCTCCTCGCGCGTCAGGTACAGCAGCCGCGGCTGGTCTTTCGAAGTCTGCCGATACCAGTTCTCGAAGACGAGCCCGCTGGACACGTCGGGCGGCAGTTGGGCGTCGTAGAAGGCATAGATCAGTTCGTCATCGACCAGCACGTCCTGCCGGCGCGACTTGTGCTCGAGGCCCTCGACCTCGCGCACCAGCTTGCGGTTGGCCTCGAGGAAAAGCAGCTTGCTCTCCCATTGGCCCCCGACGAGCGCCTCGCGGATGAAGATCTCGCGCGCGGCCACCGGGTCGACCTTGCTGAAATCCACGCGACGCCCGCTGTAGACCACGAGCCCGTACAGCGTGGCGCGCTCCAGGGCCGCGACCTGCGCACCCTTCTTTTCCCAGTGCGGATCGAGCAGCTGCTTCTTGAGCAGATGGCCCGCCACTTGTTCGAGCCACTGCGGCTCGATGTTGGCGATGCCGCGGCCGAAGAGGCGCGCGGTTTCGACCAGCTCGGCGACGACGATCCAGCGGCCTGGCTTCTTCTTCAGGTGTGCGCCGGGGTGCCGGTAGAACTTGATGCCGCGCGCGCCGAGGTAGGCCTCGTCATCCTCCAGCTTCCAGCCGATGTTGCCCAGCAGGCCCGACAGCATCGAGAGATGCAGCGGCTCGTAGCCCGCAGGTTCGCTGTTGATGCGCCACTTGTGCTCGGTGACCACCGTGAGCAGCTGCGAATGGATGTCGCGCCATTCGCGCACGCGGCGCACGTTGATGAAGTTCTGCCGCAGAAGCTGTTCGTACTGGCGGTTGCTGAGCTTGTGGGATGGCAGCCCTTCGACAAGCTCAGGGCGAACGGCCCCGACGGTTCGGGCTGCGCTTGTCGAAGCCCCTCCCCTTGCGTCGTGGATCCACTTCCAAAGCCGCAGGTAGCCGCTGAACTCGCTCTTCTCGTCGTCGAACTTCGAATGCGCCTGGTCGGCCTGCTGCTGCGCTTCCATCGGCCGGTCGCGAACGTCCTGCACCGACAGGGCGCTGGCGATCACCAGCACCTCTTCGAGCGCGCCGCGCGTGCGCGCCTCCAGGATCATGCGGCCGACCCGCGGATCGAGCGGCAGCCTGGCCAATTCGCCGCCCATCGGCGTGAGCTCGTTCGCGTCGTCGACCGCGCCCAGCTCGTTGAGCAGCTGGTAGCCGTCGGCGATCGCGCGCCGCTGCGGCGCTTCGAGAAAAGGAAAGCGCTCGACATCGCCCAGGTGCAGCGACTTCATGCGCAGGATCACGCCCGCGAGCGAGGAACGCAGGATTTCCGGATCGGTGAAGCGCGGCCGACCCTCGAAATCCTTCTCGTCGTAGAGCCGGATGCAGATGCCGTCCGCCACCCGACCGCAGCGCCCTGCGCGCTGGTTGGCCGCGGCCTGGCTGATCGGCTCGACCAGCAGCTGCTCCACCTTGCTGCGGAAGCTGTAGCGCTTGACGCGCGCGGTGCCGGCATCGATCACGTAGCGGATGCCAGGCACCGTCAGCGACGTTTCTGCGACGTTGGTGGCCAGCACGATGCGGCGGCCCGTGTGGCCGTCGAAGATGCGGTCCTGCTCGGCCTGCGACAGGCGCGCGAACAGCGCGAGCACCTCGGCGCTGCGCATCAGCGGCTGGTGGCTCAGGTGCTTGCGCAGACGATCGGCGGCCTCGCGGATCTCGCGCTCGCCGGGCAGGAAGACCAGGATGTCGCCGGCGTTGTGCGGGTCGCGCCAGAGCTCGTCCACGCCGTCGGCGATGGCATCGTTGAGGTCGTAGTCGCGCGATTCCTCGAAGGGACGGTAGCGCTGCTCCACCGGAAACATGCGGCCGGACACCATGATCGTCGGCGCAGGTCCTTTCACGGACGCGAAATGCTGCGCGAATCGGTCCGCATCGATGGTGGCCGAGGTCACGATGATCTTGAGGTCCGGCCGCCGCGGCAGGATCTCGCGCAGGTAACCGAGCAGGAAGTCGATGTTCAGCGAGCGCTCGTGCGCCTCGTCGATGATCAGCGTGTCGTAGGCCTTCAGCAGCGGATCGGTCTGCGTCTCGGCCAGCAGGATGCCGTCGGTCATCAGCTTGACCGAGGCGTCGCGCGACAGCCGGTCCTGGAAGCGCACCTTGAAGCCGACCACCTCGCCCAGCGGCGTCTTGAGTTCTTCGGCAATGCGCTTGGCGACCGAGGACGCGGCAATGCGCCTGGGCTGCGTGTGGCCGATCAGCCGGCCCCTGCCCGGGGGTGCGTTGAGCTTGCCCCGCCCCAGCGCCAGAGCGATCTTCGGCAGCTGCGTGGTCTTGCCCGACCCCGTCTCGCCGCAGACGATCACGACCTGGTTCGCCTCGATGGCGGCCATGATTTCGTCGCGCCGGGCCGACACCGGCAGGGATTCAGGGAACTCGATTCGAAGAGGGAGCGAAGACAAGGCGGGCAGTTCGGGGAAAATCGCCGATTATCTTGCGCCCGGCCCTTCCGCCTGCCCTACCCCGCCAATGTCCACCGTCTTCAACTTCACCTTCGTCCCCTGGTTCCGCTCGGTGGCACCCTACATCCACATGCACCGCGGCAAGACCTTCGTGGTCGCGATCGCGGGCGAGGCCATTGCAGCCGGCAAGCTGGCGAACATCGCGCAGGACCTGGCGCTGATCCAGAGCATGGGCGTCAAGGTGGTGCTGGTGCACGGCTTCAGGCCGCAGGTCAACGAACAGTTGCGCGCCAAGGGCCACGAGGCGAAGTACTCGCACGGCATGCGCATCACCGACGAAGTCGCGCTCGACTGCGCGCAGGAGGCTGCCGGCCAACTGCGCTACGAGATCGAGGCGGCTTTCAGCCAGGGCCTGCCGAACACGCCGATGGCCGGCTCCACCGTGCGCATGATCTCGGGCAACTTCATCACCGCACGGCCGGTCGGGGTGGTCGACGGCGTCGATTTCCAGCATTCGGGCCTGGTGCGCAAGGTCGATGCCGCCGGCATCCGCCGCGCGCTCGATTTCGGCGCCATGGTGCTGATGTCGCCCTTCGGCTTCTCGCCCACCGGCGAAGCCTTCAACCTCACGATGGAAGAGGTCGCGACCAGCGTGGCGATCTCGATTCAGGCCGACAAACTGATCTTCCTGACCGAAATCCCCGGCATCCCGCTCGACGCCAGCCTGCCGGTCAGCGAGGACAACCCGATCGACACCGAGCTGCCGCTCGACGCCGCGAGGAAGCTGCTCGCCTCGCTGGCGCCGCCGCAGCGGCCCACCGACGCGGCCTTCTACCTCCAGCACTGCGTCAAGGCCTGCGAGGCCGGCGTGGAGCGCAACCACATCCTGCCGTTTTCGGTCGACGGCTCGCTGCTGCTCGAGGTCTACGTGCACGACGGCATCGGCACCATGGTGATCGACGAAAAGCTCGAATCCCTGCGCGAAGCGACGGCCGACGACATCGGCGGCATCCTGCAGCTCATCGAACCCTTCGAGCGCGACGGCACGCTGGTCAAGCGCAGCCGCACCGAGATCGAGCGCGACGTCGGCCAGTACACGGTGATCGAGCACGACGGCGTGATCTTCGGCTGCGCGGCGCTCTATCCCTATCCGGAAACGAAGACGGCGGAGATGGCGGCTTTGACCGTATCGCCCCAGTCGCAAGCGCAGGGCGACGGCGAGCGCATCCTGAAGCGCGTCGAGCAGCGCGCCAAGGCCAGCGGGCTCGAAAGCATCTTCGTGCTGACCACGCGCACGATGCATTGGTTCTTGAAGCGCGGCTTCGAGCAGGTCAACCCCGACTGGCTGCCCGAAGCGCGCAAGCGCAAGTACAACTGGGACCGCAAGAGCCAGGTGCTGGTCAAGAAGCTGTAGCCGAGTAAGAAAGCTCGTCGAACGGATACAGCGGTCGCGCGAGCCGGGCGAAAGGGAACAACGCGTAGTTCGAGCTGGTGACGCCGGGGCTGTCGCACTCCACCAGGCCGGCGGCGATGGGCACGAACACCGGCCGACAGTACATGCGCGACTTCAACAGCAGAAAGCGTGCACGGCGCGGATCGAGGCCGAGGCTTTCGAAGGTTCCCAGGTCCCAGGGCTCGTGCGTGCGCTCGGTGACGACGATCTGCGCCGCACCGATGTCGAACACCGCCGAGCGGCCCATGCAGGCACGTTGGCCGGTGTAGGTGGGGCCCGTGATCACGTACTCGCCGTCGGTGAGCGCGCGCACGGTGCCGCGCAACCGCACCGGCGGCGTGCTGCGGCCGATCTGCGTGAGCGGGCGCTTGTTGCCGAGCAGCAGCTCGACTTCGGCGCCCACCCCGGCCTCGGCACATTGCGCGACCGCCTCCGGGTCGCACAGCAGGCCGGCCTGGATGTCCTGCATGCCGGCCTCCAGCGCCGCCATCAACACGTCCATGGTGTCGCAGCTGCCGCCCGACATGCAGTTGTCGCCATGGTCGAGCAGCAGCACCGGTCGATCGGCCTGCACAGCCACCTTGCGGGCGCGCGCCAGCGATTGCGCCAGAGGCTCGGGCCGGTAGACGAAGTCTGCACGCGTGGCCCAGATGCGGTCCGCCAAAGCAGCCGCCACCCGGTCGGCCGCGACGGCGTCGCCGTCGCCTACCACCACCACGCTGAGGCAGGGGTTCGGGATGTCGGCCAGGCTGAAGCCGGCGAGGATCGACACCGCGGCCATGCCATCGGCTTCCGCAGCGCGCGCCGCCGCGACCGCATCGCGCATGGCGCCTTCGGCGGTTGCACTGCGCAGCGTGTGCGTCATCAGAGGCAACCGGCGCCAGGCAAGCACCGGCTCGCAAGTTCCGTCCAGCTTGGCGAACAGCAGCCGGCCCGCGTGCTCGCCGGTCTCGTACATGTCCACGTGCGGATAGGTCTTGAAGCTCACGATCACATCGGCGTGGTCGACCATCTTCTGCGTTACGTTGCCATGGAGGTCGAGCGCCACGGCAACGGGCACGCCCGGCGCAGCAGCCCGGATGCGCGCCAGCAGGTCGCCCTCGCCGTCGTCGCTGACTTCGGCCACCATGGCGCCGTGCAGGTCGAGCAGCACCGCGTCGCAGCCGGGCAATGCACCGACGATGCAGTCGCAGATGGCCGTGTAAGCGGCCGCCTCCACCCGGCCGCTGGGGTTGGCCGACGCAGAGATCGGCGTCACGATTTCCGCACCCCTGGCCTCTGCCAGATCGATGAACGCCGACATGGCAGTGCGCCCGCCCCTGGCCCCGCGCCAGGCGTCGGCGCCGTACAGCGGCCCCTCGTTGCCGAAGGCCGAAAGCGGCGTGGGCACCGGCGAAAAAGTGTTGGTCTCGTGGTTCATCCGCGCGATGAGGACTTTCACGTCGCGCTCCTCGATCCGGTATCCGGGGCGATGTCTAATGTATTGGTCTCGTGCTGGAAGCCGGCGATCAGGACGTTCATGGGTTCATTGTGAATGCCGACTTGAAAAGTCATTGCACTTCGGCCAGCACCGCGCGCACCGTGTCGAAGATGCGCGCGATCTCGTCGGCGGTGATGATGAGTGGCGGCGAGAACGCCAGGATGTCGCCGGTGTAGCGCACCATCACGCCCTTTTCGAGGCACTTGAGGAACACCTCGTAGGCTCGCGTGCCGGGCGCGTCGGGGCGCGACGCCAGTTCGATCCCGGCCACCAGGCCCAGGTTGCGCACGTCCTTGACGTGCGGCGCGTTGCGCACGCCGTGCGCCGCCTCCTCGAACAGCGGCGCCATGTCGTTGGCGCGCTCGAACAGCTTCTCTTCACGATAGAGGTCCAGCGTGGCGATCGCCGCCGCCGCCGCGAGCGGGTGGGCCGAGTAGGTGTAGCCATGGAACAGCTCGATGGCGCCCGCCGCACCCGCATTGACCACCGTGTCATGGATCGTGCGGCTCGCCGCGACGGCCCCCATCGGCACCGCCGCGTTGTTGATGGCCTTGGCCATGGTCAGCAGGTCGGGCGTGACGCCGAAGCGTTCGGCCGCAGTGGCGGCGCCCAGCCGACCGAAGGCGGTGATGACCTCGTCGAAGATCAGCAGGATGCCGTGCCGGCTGCAGATCGCGCGCAGGCGCTCCAGGTAGCCCTGAGGCGGCACCAGCACGCCGGTGGAGCCGGCCAGCGGCTCGACCACGACGGCGGCGATGGTCGAGGCATCGTGCAGCGCGACCAGGCGCTCCAGCTCGTCGGCCAGGTGTGCCCCCCAGGCCGGCTGGCCGCGGGTGAAGGCCATCTCTTCGGCGTTGTAGGTGTGGGGCAGGTGGTCCACGCCCGCGAGCAGCGCGCTGGAGAAGGTCTTGCGGTTGCCGGCGATGCCGCCCACCGAGATGCCGCCGAAGCCCACGCCGTGGTAGCCGCGCTCGCGGCCGATGAAGCGGGTGCGCTGCGCGTCGCCCCGCGCGCGGTGGTAGGCCAGAGCGATCTTGAGCGCCGTGTCCATCGCCTCGGAGCCGGAGTTGGCGAAGAAGATGCGGTCCAGTCCTTCGGGCATGAAGTCGGCGACCTTGCGTGCCGCTTCGAAGGCCAGCGGGTGGCCCATCTGGAAGTTGGGCGCGTAGTCCATCTGCGCTGCCTGCTGCTGGATTGCGCGGACGATCGGCTCGCGCCCGTGCCCGGCGTTAACGCACCAGAGGCCGGCCGTGCCGTCGAGCACCTCGCGCCCGTCATCGGTCTTGTAGTACATGCCCTGGGCCGAAACCAGCAGGCGCGGCGCGCTCTTGAACTGGCGATTGGCAGTGAACGGCATCCAGAAGGCCGACAGGTCGGGGATATGCGGGGTGTTGGCGGTCATGGTCGATCCTTGTGGGGGTGCAGAAGCTGCGGGCGTCGACGACGACTGTAGGCAGCACCGCCCGGCCGCGACATGCACAGTTGGCAAAGAACCGCCGGACTGTGCTGGGCACACGCGCCAAACTGTGCTGGTTTGCGCTATGGTGAAACCCATGCAATCCTGGCCCGCCGCCTCCTTCGCACTGCCCCTCACCCTGGAACGCGATCGCGCCGAAGCCGGGACGCTGGTGGAGCAGATCGTCGAGGGCATCCGGGAGGCGGTCACCGAGCGTCGCCTGCTCGCGGGCTCGCGGCTGCCCTCGGTGCGCGAACTGGCGCGCCAGCACGGCATTAGCACCTTCACCGTGACCGATGCCTACCAGCGGCTGGTCTCGCTCGGGCTCGTCACTGCGCGACGCGGCGCCGGCTACCGGGTTCAGGACGCCGGGCTGCCGCGCCGCGACGCCGCGCCGGCCTGGGTGCCGCCGCGGCTGGACGCGGACTGGCTGCTGTCGGAGGTCTATGCCGACCAATCGGTGCCGATCAAGACCGGCTGCGGCTGGTTGCCCGGCGAATGGGTGATCGAGCCCGGCCTGCGCAATGCGCTGCGCGCCGCGAGCCGGCTGCCGGCGGAACAGTTCGGCGACTACGGCCATCCCTACGGCCACGCGGCGTTGCGCGCCCAGGTGGCGCAGCAGCTGCGCCGCCATGGCCTGCCGCTGAACGACCAGCAGGTGCTGCTGACCCAGGGTGCGACCCAGGCGCTCGATCTCGTGACCCGGCTGCTGCTGCGTCCCGGCGACGCGGTGATCGTGGAAGACCCTTGCTACTGCAACCTGCTGCAGATCCTCAAGCTGGCGCAGCTGCAGGTGATCGGCGTGCCGCGCACGCCCGACGGGCTCGACCTGCAGGCACTCGAGAACGTGCTGCAGCGCCACCGGCCCAAGGCCATGTTCCTCACGCCCGTGCTGCACAACCCCACCGGCTCCACGATGAGCCTGCCGATGGCGTTCCGCCTGCTGCAGATCGCCGAGCGTGCCGGCCTCTGGATCGTCGAGGACGACGTCAACCGCGAACTCGCGCCGCCGGCCGCGCCCATGCTCGCCGCCATGGAGGGCCTGCAGCGCGTGATCTACCTCGGCGGTTTCTCGAAGACCATCTCGCCCGCCCTGCGCGTCGGCTATGTGACGGCAGCGCCGCCGCTCCTGACCGAGCTGGCCCGCCTGAAGATGGCGATCGGCCTCACTTCGTCTTCGGTGGCGGAGAAAGTGGTCTACCGCGTGCTGGCGGATGGCCAGTACGGCCGCCACGTCGAGCAGTTGCGCCAGCGGCTGGGCCAGGCCCACGAGCGCGTGGCAAAGCGCTTGCTGGCCATCGGGGCCGAGCTGTTCCATCAGCCCGGTGCGGGCCTTTTCCTTTGGGCGCGCCTGCCCATCGACGCCGGCGCGGCCACGGCCCTGACCGCGCAGGCGCTGCAACACGGCATCTGGCTGGCGCCGGGGTCCTATTTCTCGCCCGAAGATCTGCCCAGCGCGTGGTTCCGATTCAACGTGGCCTATGGCGACAACCCGATGCTCTGGAAATTCCTGCGCGGCCTGCCGGCCGGTTCGCGGCAGCAGCGCCCCGAGCCCGGATAATCGCGGCCCATGAATCCCCTGCTCGCCAAACTGCAGCCTTACCCCTTCGAGCGGCTGCGCCAGCTTTTCGCCGGTGTCACGCCGAACGCCGACTTCAAGCCCATCAGCCTCGGCATCGGCGAGCCCAAGCATCCGACGCCGGCCTTCATCAAGGAGGCGCTGTCGGCAAGCCTGGGCGCCTTGGCCGTCTATCCGGCGACAGCGGGCGAGCTGAAGCTGCGCGAGTCTTTCACGGGCTGGCTGCAGCGCCGCTACGCGCTGGCCCTGGACCCGGCCACGCAGGTGCTGCCGGTCAACGGATCGCGCGAGGCGCTGTTCGCGCTGGCGCAGACGGTGGTCGATGCGACGAAGACGCCTGCGCCGGTGGTGCTCTCGCCCAATCCCTTCTATCAAATCTACGAAGGCGCGGCCCTGCTGTCGGGCGCCGAGCCGTACTACGTGCCCAGCGTGCCGGCGCGCAACTTCGCGGTCGACTGGGACAGTGTGCCGGCCGAGGTCTGGGCGCGCACGCAGCTGGTCTTCGTCTGCTCGCCCGGCAATCCGACCGGCGCCGTGATGCCCATCGACGAATGGCAGAAGCTGTTCGCGCTGTCGGACCGCCACGGCTTCGTGATCGCGGCCGACGAGTGCTACAGCGAGATCTATTTCCGCGACGAGCCGCCGCTCGGTGGTCTGGAGGCCGCGGCCAGGCTCGGGCGCCACGACTTCCGCAACCTGATCGCACTCACCTCGTTGTCCAAGCGCAGCAACGTGCCGGGCCTGCGCAGCGGTTTCGTGGCGGGCGATGCCGCGATCATCAAGTCCTTCCTGCTCTATCGCACCTACCACGGCAGCGCCATGAGCGGCACCGTGGCCGCGGCCAGCATCGCGGCCTGGAACGACGAGGCGCACGTAGTCGAGAACCGCGCCCAGTACCGCGCCAAGTTCGCCGCCGTGACGCCGCTGCTCGAGCCGGTGCTCGACGTGCGCCTGCCCGACGCCAGCTTCTACCTCTGGGCCGGCGTGCCCGCCGCTTGGCAGGACGACGACCAGGCCTTCGCCCGCACACTCCACGCTCAATACAATGTGACCGTGCTGCCCGGCAGCTACCTAGCCCGCGACGTCGCCGGCGCCAATCCAGGGCGCGGGCGCATCCGCATGGCACTGGTGGCCGACACCGCCGAATGCACCGAGGCCGCACAGCGCATCGTGAACTTCATCCAGAACCGAGTTACTTCATGACCCAACAACTCCAGCAGACCATCGACGCCGCGTGGGAAGACCGCGCCAACATCTCCGCCACCAGCGCCTCGAAGGAAGTTCGCGATGCGGTCGAGCATGTGATCGCCGAGCTCAACAACGGCCAGCTGCGCGTCGCCACGCGCGAGAGCGTGGGCAAGTGGACGGTGCACCAGTGGATCAAGAAGGCGGTGCTGCTGTCCTTCCGCATCAAGGACAACGAGCAGATGCAGGCCGGCTCGCTCGGCTTCTACGACAAGGTGCCGACCAAGTTCTCCCACCTGTCGGCCGGCGAGCTGAAGGAAGCCGGCGTGCGCATCGTGCCGCCGGCCGTGGCGCGCCGCGGCAGCTATATCGCCAAGGGCGCGATCCTGATGCCCTCCTACGTGAACATCGGCGCCTACGTCGGCGAAGGCACCATGGTCGACACCTGGGCCACCGTCGGCTCCTGCGCCCAGATCGGCGCCAACGTGCACCTCTCGGGCGGCGTGGGCATCGGCGGCGTGCTGGAGCCGCTGCAGGCAGGCCCGACCATCATCGAGGACAACTGCTTCATCGGCGCACGCTCCGAAGTGGTCGAAGGCGTGGTGGTCGAAGAGAACTCCGTGCTGTCGATGGGCGTCTACATCGGCCAGAGCACCCCGATCTACGACCGCGCGACCGGCGAAACGACGTACGGCCGCGTCCCGGCCGGCTCGGTCGTCATCAGCGGCACGCTGCCCAAGGACAACGGCAGGTACAGCCTGTACGCTGCGATCATCGTGAAGCGTGTCGATGCCCAGACCCGGGCCAAGACCTCGCTCAACGACCTGCTGCGCGACTAGCCATTTCATTTCAACACCACGAAGCCGAGGAGAAGTGCCGATGAAGACGATGGAGCGAATTCTTCGCCTGATGAACGAACGCAAGGCGTCCGACATCTATCTCTCGGCGCACTCCCCGGCGCTGATCCGCATCAACGGCAACTGCCTGCCCGTCAATGCGCAGGTGCTGCCGCCCGAGGCGCCGCTGAGCCTGCTGTCCGAGGTGGTGCATGCGGACCGCATCGCCGAACTGGAACGCACCGGCGAGCTCAACATGGCGATCGCGCTCGAAGGCGCGGGCAATTTCCGCATCAGCGCCATGCGCCAGCGCGGCAGCTATGCGGTGGTGGTGCGGCACATCGCCTCGGTCATTCCGTCCTTCGAAGAGCTCAATCTGCCCGAAATCCTGAAGACGCTGGTGATGGAGAAGCGCGGCCTGATCCTGATGGTGGGCTCCACTGGCGCCGGCAAGAGCACCACGCTCGCCTCGATGCTCGACTTCCGCAACGAGAACGCGACCGGGCACATCCTCACGGTCGAGGAGCCGATCGAATTCACTTTCACCAACAAGAAGTCGATGGTGAACCAGCGCGACGTGGGCAGCGACACGCAGTCGCTGCAGATCGCGCTCAAGAACGCGCTGCGCCAGGCGCCCGACGTGATCCAGATCGGCGAGATCCGCGACCGGGAGACCATGACGGCGGCGATCGCCTACGCGCAATCGGGCCATCTTTGCGTGGCCACGCTGCATGCCAACAACAGCTACCGCGCACTCAACCGCATCCTGAGCTTCTACCCGGTGGAGGTGCGCGCCACCCTGCTGGGCGATCTCGGCGGCGCCTTGCGCGCCATCGTCGCGCAGCGCCTCCTGCGCACGCCCGACGGCGCCCGGGTGCCCGCGCTCGAAGTGCTGCTCAACACCGCCCTGGTGGCCGAGCACATCGGCAAAGGCGATTTCTCGGCCGTCAAGGAGGCGATGGAGCAATCCATGGCCGAGGGTTCGCAGACCTTCGAGGAAGACATCGCCCGCCTGATCAACGACAACCGCGTCACCCGCGAGGAAGGCCTTTCCCAGGCCGACTCCCCGACCAACCTGATGTGGCGCCTGCAGAACCGCGCGGCACCGACAGTGCGCAATGAAGAGCGCGCCCTGCTCGAACAGGTCGATGAACCCACCTTCACGGACATCACGCTCGACGTCCGTCTCTGAGTCTTTCTCGATGTCCCGAACGCTGCAACTCGCCGAACAACTGATCTCCCGCTCCTCGGTCACCCCCGACGATGCGGGCTGTCAGCAGATCCTCGGCGAGCGGTTGGCGCGGCTCGGTTTCCGGCTCGAAAGCATCGAAAGCGGCCCCGCGGACTTTCGGGTGACCAACCTCTGGGCCGTGCGCCGCGGCGCGGCAACGGCGCAGGCGGCGAGAACCGTGGCCTTCGCCGGCCACACCGACGTGGTGCCGACCGGCCCACTCGAGCACTGGACCAGCCATCCGTTCACGCCCACGCACCGCGACGGCAAGCTCTACGGTCGCGGCGCCTGCGACATGAAGACCTCGCTGGCCGCCTTCGTCGTCGCGATCGAAGACTTCCTGGCCGCCCTGCCGCAGCCGCGCCTCACGCTCGCCCTGCTCCTCACCAGCGACGAGGAAGGCCCCGCGCTCGACGGCACGGTGGTGGTCTGCAACACGCTGGCCGCGCGCGGCGAACGTCTCGACTACTGCATCGTGGGCGAGCCGACCGCGGTCGAGCGCTGCGGCGACATGATCAAGAACGGCCGGCGCGGCACCATGAGCGGCAAGCTCACGGTCAAGGGCGTGCAGGGCCACATTGCCTACCCGCACCTGGCGAAGAACCCGGTCCATGCCTTTGCGCCGGCGCTGGCCGAACTGGTTGCGATCAACGCGGCCGGCGGCTGGGATCCCGCCGCCAACGCCTATTTCCAGCCGACCAGTTGGCAGATCAGCAACATCCACGCGGGGACCGGTGCCAGCAACGTCATTCCTGGCGCGGCGGTGATCGACTTCAATTTCCGCTTCTCGACCGAATCGACCCCCGAATCGCTGCAGCAGCGCGTGCAGGCCGTGCTCGATGCGCACGGCCTCGACTACACGCTGGCCTGGACCGTCGGCGGCCTGCCTTTCCTGACCACGCCCGGCGAACTGGTCGAAGCGGTGCAGCAGGCCATCCGCGACGAGACCGGCATCGAGACCGAGCTGTCGACCAGCGGCGGCACCAGCGACGCGCGCTTCATCGCCAAGATCTGCAAGCAGGTGATCGAGCTGGGCCCCGTCAACGCCAGCATCCACAAGATCGACGAGCACATCGCCGTCGCCGAGATCGAGCAGCTCAAGAACATCTACAAGCGCACGCTGGACCGGCTCGAAACGCTGCTCTTGGTATGAGCACTGTGATTGAACTGATCGAGGCCGGCGCAACGCAGCTGGCCGATGCAGGCGTTGCCTTCGGGCACGGCACCGCCAACGCCTTCGACGAGGCCGCGTGGCTGGTGCTCTGGCGCCTCGGACTGCCGATCGACGACCTGGACGCTGCCGCCGATCGCCTCGTCTCGCCGGCCGATGCGGCTCGGGTGGCCGAACTCGTGGCCGAGCGGATCGCATCGCGCAAGCCGGCGGCCTATCTGACCAAGGAAGCGTGGTTGCTGGGCGTGCCCTTCTATGTCGACGAGCGCACCATCGTGCCGCGCAGCTTTATCGCGGAGCTCCTGGCCGACGGCAGCATCGACCCCTGGCTCGGCGAACACACGCAGCGCGTGCTCGACCTGTGCACCGGCAACGGCAGCCTGGCGGTGCTTGCGGCGATGACCTATCCCGAGGTCACGGTCGACGCGGCCGAACTCTCGATCGCGGCGCTCGAAGTGGCGGCGATCAACGTCACGCGCCACCAGCTCGACGCGCGCATCACGCTCCTCGAATCCGACGGCCTCGCGAAAGTGCGCGGCCCCTACGACCTGATCCTTTGCAACCCGCCCTACGTCAATGCCGAAAGCATGGCCGGGCTACCCGCCGAATACCGCGCCGAGCCCGAACTCGCGCTGGCCGGCGGCGCCGACGGCATGGACTTCATCCGCCGGCTTTTCGCCGATGCACCGGCCTGCATGAGCGAATCCGCCGTGCTGGTGCTTGAAATCGGCAACGAGCGCTCGCACTTCGAGGCAGCGTTCCCGCAACTCGAGGTGGTGTGGCTCGCTACCAGCGCGGGCGAAGACCAGGTCTTGCTGGTCCCGCGCGAATCACTTCTTCAATGATCACTTTAAAAAACGTCATCCTGCGCCGCAGCGCCAAAGTGCTGCTCGACGGCGCGAGCGTCACCATCAACCCCGGCGAGAAAGTCGGGCTGGTGGGGCGCAACGGCGCGGGCAAATCCACCTTGTTCGCGCTCTTCAACGGCACGCTGCATGAGGACGGCGGCGACTTCGCGTGCCCCAAACAATGGCGCTTGGCGCAGGTCGCGCAGAACATGCCCGAAACCGACGAGCCTGCCACCGATTTCGTGGTTGGCGGCGACACGCGCCTGGTGGAGCTGCGCGAGGCCCTGGCCGTCACCGAGGCCGCCCACGCCGCAGACCCCGACGACCACGACATCGGCATGGAATTGGCCCACGCCTACACCGACCTGGCCGACGCCGGCGAGCACGACGCCGTGCCGCGGGCGCAGGCGCTGATCCTCGGCCTCGGCTTCAAGGCGCACGAACTCGACCAGCCGGTCAACAGCTTCTCGGGCGGCTGGCGCATGCGCCTGCAGCTGGCCAGGGCGCTGATGTGTCCGAGCGACCTGTTGCTGCTCGACGAACCGACCAACCACCTGGACCTGGACGCCCTGGTCTGGCTCGAAGCCTGGCTGCAGAAGTACGCCGGCACGATGATCGTGATCAGCCACGACCGCGAGTTCCTCGACGCCGTGACCGACGTGACGCTGCACATCGAGAAAGCCAAGCTCACGCGCTACGGCGGCAACTACAGCGCGTTCGAGACCTTGCGGGCCCAGCAGATGGAACTGCAGCAATCCGCCTTCGCCAAGCAGCAGGACAAGATCGCCCACCTGCAGAAGTTCATCGACCGCTTCAAGGCCAAGGCCAGCAAGGCCAAGCAGGCGCAGAGCCGCGTCAAGGCCCTGGAGCGCATGGAAAAGGTCGCGCCGCTGCTGGCCGAGGCCGATTTCAGCTTCGAATTCAAGGAGCCGGGCAACATCCCGAATCCGATGCTGTCGATCAGCGATGCGAGTTTCGGCTATGTCACCACCGTTCAGCCTGAGCTTGTCGAAGGCCGGAGCGGCGTTTCGACAAGCTCAACGCGAACGGAAACGAAGACCATCCTGCGCGGCGTGAACCGCTCGGTGCTGGCCGGGCAGCGCATCGGCATCCTGGGCGCCAACGGCCAGGGCAAGTCGACGCTGGTCAAGACCATCGCGCGCGAAATGGGCGCGCTTGCCGGCACGGTGACCGAGGGTAAGGGCCTCAACATCGGCTACTTCGCGCAGCAGGAACTCGACGTGCTGCGCCCGCAGGACACGCCGCTCGAGCACATGGTGCGCATGGCCCGCGAGCTCGGTTCGAGCGTCAAGGAACGCACCGGTGAGCAGGATCTGCGCGGCTACCTGGGCAGCTTCAACTTCAGCGGCGACATGGTGAAGCAGGCCGTCGGCACCATGAGCGGAGGCGAGAAGGCGCGCCTGGTACTGGCCATGATGGTCTGGCAGCGCCCCAACCTGCTGCTGCTCGACGAACCGACCAACCATCTGGACCTGGCCACGCGCGAGGCGCTGGCCGTGGCCCTCAACGAGTTCGAGGGCACGCTGATGCTGGTGAGCCACGACCGGGCGCTGCTGCGTTCGGTCTGCGACGAGTTCTGGCTGGTCGGCCGCGGCGTGGTCGGCGACTTCGACGGCGACCTCGACGACTACCAGCGCTACCTGCTCGACGAAGCCAAGCGCCTGCGCGAAGAGGCCAAGGTGGCCACGCGCGAGGCAGCCGCCGTGGTCGAGAAGGCAACCCCTTCCCCCCAGGCCGCCGCCCAGGACCGCCAGCAGCGCAGCGACCAGGCCAAGCCGCTCAGGCGCGAGCTGGCGCAGGTCGACGAACGGCTCGCCGCAGCCGGTGCCGAGAAGGCCGCGCTCGAAGCGCGGCTCGCGAATCCGCTGCCCGCGCCCGAGATCGCCAAAGCCGGCAAACGCCTGAAGACGCTCAACGACGAGATCGGCCTGCTGGAAGAGCGCTGGCTCACCCTCTCCGGCCAGCTCGAGGCGCTGGCGGCCTGAGTCTTGCGTGATAGGCTGCGCCGCATATGCCCTCGGCCCTCGAACTCGCACAGGGCGATCCGCAGCTGATCGCAGCGATCCGCCGCAGCCGCAAGCTGCTCGGGCGCAAGGCGCTGATCGCCGCCGCCGCCAGCGCGATACCGCTTCCCGGCATCGATTGGGCCGCCGATGCTGCCCTGCTCACGCGGCTGGTGCCGCAGATCAGCGCGGAATTCGGCCTCTCGACGACCCAGATCCAGCGATTGGCGCCGCACCAGCGCGAGCGCGTGCAGAAAGCCGCGTCGGCCGTCGGCGCGCTGTTGGTGGGCAAGCTCGTGACGCGCGAACTCCTGATCACGCTGGCCCGCCATGCCGGCGTCCGGCTGACCGCGAAGCAGGCGACCAAATACGTGCCCATCGCGGGTCAGGTGGTCTCGGCCGCCCTGGGCTACGCCGCGCTGCGCGCGCTCGGCGAGCTGCATATCAAGGATTGCGTGCAGGTGGCGCATTCGGTCCGGCACCTGCTGCCGCCGCCTGAATCCGCCGCATCCCGGATCGATGAGCCGGCAGCGCCTTCGCGGCTGCGCCAGCGCTGGAATCGGCTCCGGCTGCGCTGACCGGCGTGTGTTTGCCCCCACAGCCAGTTGGCCTACCACGCGAGGGGGACCGGCGCAATTGGCTGGGCGGGTCATAATGTCCACTTCGAACCCTCTACGGGCGCGCCCGTAGAGGCGAAATCAGGGATCGAGGTGAGGAGCGCAAGATGAATGAGACAGATCTCGCAGCATCGATAGAACGGCTCATGGCGCGAGTCGACTATTACCTGCACTGCGAGCTGGATGAAGAGTACGACCACGATCGCCCGGACACGGCGCGCCGTCAGCTCGAACAGTCGCTGCGGAAGGAACTCCTGCGCGCGAGCGCTGTCGGCGTCGTCTCGGCGATCGCGGGCACACGCGGCGACGACGCGACCTGAGCGTCTTGCTCCGCCTCGATGCGCCCCTCGGGCAGCCGCGGCAATCCATCGTTGCGAAATCGCGAAACCGAAAATAACCGCGCTGTGGAGACGGCCGGCTCCTACAGACGCGTCAGCGCATCCTTGTGATTCTTGGCAGACCTAGGAGGTGCCATGGATCTCGATGAGTGTTTCGCATTGATCGCCGAGCTGAGTCCGAACGCGTCAAAGCTGGCGGCTCGGATGCTTCGGAAAGATCCGTCTGCGCCCGCTGAATGGGCATTCGCTCTGGAGGTCGGCCTTGCAGACCGTGCCCATGATTCAGATGCGCTGACGACCGACGATCTGTTGCTGATCGCCATGGACAAGGATCCACAGCATTTTTCGAGAGCCGGCGCTGACAGCCTCAGCCCGCCGCAGATTCAGGCGCTTGAGTTTGTCAGGGAGGTACGTCGGGAAGGCCGGCGTCGAAACGGCTTCATACTCGCGCCCCGCCGAGCCAGGAACAACAAGGCGCCATCGACGGACATGTCATCGGCAACAGCCTGAGCAAGCCCGTGAATCGCGAGTGGTAGGACGTACAAGATTCGAACTTGTGACCAACGGATTAAAAGTCCTAAATTTTCCCTCTGAGAGAATCCTAAGTTGTTGATTCTCCTAGCAATAATTCGCACATAATCGCATGGACCTGTAGCATGTAGGCAATTTTCTGCCTACACGAGCGCCTACATGCCTGCACACCCCCGCCGCCTCACAGACAGCGAAGCACGGAAGATCAACCCCCCGGCGAGCAGCTATACGCTCACTTGGTGTCCTGCGTCGCCCGGTTTCGGCCTGCGGGTGACGGCCGCAGGCGCACGCGCATGGATCGCCGAGCGCCGCGTCGACGGTAAGACCGTCCGACGCACCCTTGGCGCGGCAGCCGGCCGCGGTGCAATCAGCGCCGACGCCGCGCGCAAGCTGCAGTTCATTGTCTCCGGTGAACTATCTCAGGGTGTGGACCGACTGGAGAAAAAACGTGAGCGGCGAGCGACCGAGAAGGCAACGATACAGGCCGCCGAGTTCACGCTCGAACGCCTGCTGACGGACTATTGCGATCACCTAGAGAAGCTCAAGCGCAAGTCCTACAGGGACGCGCGCAGCATCTTCCGGCTGCATGTCACGGAAGCGTGGCCAAAAGTTGCGGCGATGCCTGCCAAAGACGTCACCGATGAACAGTTCGCAGACATGATGCGAACGCTCATAAAAGCCGGCAAGGGGCGCACTGCCAACAAGCTGCGCAGCTACGCTCGCGCCGCATATCAGATGGCCAAGGCCGCCAAGTCGAAGCCGAGCATTCCCGCATCGTTCAAGGAATACGGCGTGGTGCTGAACCCCGTCGCCGATACCCAACCCGACGAGTCGCAGAACAAGGCCGACAAGCGACCGCTCGGCCGAGAGGACATGCAGACCTACTGGACGAAGATCAAGGCTCTGCCAGGCTTCAAAGGCGCGCTTCTGCGCCTGCACCTACTCACGGGCGGCCAACGTATCGAGCAACTGGTGAACCTGCTGACCGCCGACGCGTCGGCGTCTGAGATCAAGTTGTTCGACGGCAAGGGGCGGCCGGGCCACCCTCCCCGACCGCACGTGGTGCCGCTTACCAAGGAGGCCGCGAAGGCGCTTAAGGAATGCGGCCCGGTAGGCGAATATGCCCTTTCCACCGACAGCGGAAAAACGCATGTAGCAGCGACCTCCCTTAGCTCGTGGGCAGTTGAGGCCGCGGGCATTGAAGGGTTTCAGGCAAAGCGCCTTCGATCGGGGGTCGAGACGTTGCTGGCGGCGGCAAAGATATCGAAAGAGATTCGCGGCCGGTTGCAGTCACACGGCGTGGCTGGAGTCCAAGCCCGGCACTACGACGGCCACGACTACATGGCCGAGAAACGGAAAGCATTGGCTGTCCTGGAAAAACTGCTCACGGCGGAAGCGAAGTGATGTTGCGATTGGTGCGCATAGTTGACGGTTGTTGGAACATATTTCCGCCGCTATAGTTCGCATCAACTCGCACCGAGGGCCTGCATAAAGCGCCTTCGAACCGAGCCCGCATCAGGGGCCTGTAACGGGCATACGATGGACCGACTGGGGCGTATGCCCACGGGGTCACACGAGGCTAAGCATGCCAATGCAGCATGCCGAGGTGAACGCACTTCCGGGGGTCGAAAACCTTGGGACCCGTAGGTCGGCCGTGCAGGGCTTGCCAGACGCAACGCGTTCAGGACCCTCCCACATGGCCGAAAAATCGATCGACGCTACGCAGCGCCTCGCTCTCAATGAGCAAGAGCTTGCCGCAGCGCTTGGCATCTCCGTCTCTTTTCTTCAGCACGACCGACTCGGCCGGCGTTTGATCCCGTATTACAGGCTCGCCGGGCGCGTGCTGTACGACCGTAGCCGCGTGCTGCAGGCCTTGTCGCTGATGGAAGAAGGCGGCGCGCCAGCAAAGCGACGCAAGGCGGTCGAGGCATGACGACAGCGCAAGAAGAAAAGCTCCGAGGCGCGAACCTCGGAGCTTCCGGTGGTACTGAGATTGCGACAGGCCTTGACCCCCATCACGACGCGCATCGTGACATGCAGGCAGCAGCGAGTCAAGGTTTGACATACACGGTGTTCCGAACCCTGGACGCCACAACGAAGAGCGAGATCACATGCACCTGGCGCGAGCTCTGCGCGAAGTTGCGCGAGCCGAAGGTCCACCCTTCAAAAGTGGCCATGCCTCTGATGAAGGGCGCCACCTTCGGCGACGTACGCGACCCGGAGAGCGGCAGCTTGCGAACTGACGGCAACATGCTGCTGGTCTCGTTTATCGAGGCCGACATAGATAACAAGGTGGCGGCCGCGCTTGGCGCCCTGGTGACAGTCGACGATGTCGAGACGCGGCTGCGCGACGCGGGCATAGAGGCGCTGCTGTTCACGACCGGCAGCCATGCCCCCGACCGTCATCGGATTCGCGTCCTGGCGCCGCTCTCGACCCCCTGTCCGCCCGCAGACCGTGCGGGGTATGTCGCTACGTTGAACGGCGCGTTGGGCGGCATCCTGGAGACCGAGAGCTTCACCGCGTCGCAGAGCTTCTACTTCGGCCGCGTGGCCGGCGTCCCGTTTGAGGCGCGTCACGTGGCGGGCGGGTTCATCAACGAAGACCTGTTCATCGTGCCTGTCGACGCGCGTCCAACGCCGCGGCCAGCGCGTCAACAGCAAGCGGACGACGACCTTGCGGACCTGTCGCCGCCAATCGACGACGAGACCATGGCAGAGATTGCGGCTGCGGCGAAAGCACTGTCGCCGCACCGGTTCGGCGAGGAATCGCACGACGACTACATGCGGGTGTTCTGGGCGCTGAGACACGCTGCGGCGTGCGGCCGTAGCACAGAAGCTCGAGACCTGATGCAGGCGCTGACTGAGGCTCACGGCACCGACGCGAAGAAACGCGAGTTCGCCCGCAAGTGGGAGCGCGAAAAGCCGACGCGGGCCAGCCACTTCAAAGTGCTGTTTGACTTGGCGACTGATGATGGATGGGTGAATCCTCGCAAGGCGCCGACGCCGGAGTCCGTGGTCGAGCGGTTGCGCAAGATGTCCCGTGACGAGGTGCTGCACGAGTGGGCACCGCTTGCCGCTGCGATGCCGAAGGACTGCGCAGCGGACGTGCTGGCGGCCGTGCATCAGCTAACCGCCATCGGCAAGCGCGATCTTGCAAATAGGCTCAAAGACGCGCGACGCGACGTAAATCGCACCCGACGCGTCCAGGCAGTTGGCAGCCGCAAGCTACTGGTCTATCAACCCGAAAACTCAGTTGCACAGGCGACAGAGGTCGGCGCCCTTATCCTGGAAAGTGCACCCCCCGGCGCATTGGTGAACCATGCCGGCCGCCCCGCGCGGATCGTCGAGGCATACCAGCCAAACGCACACCAGATCGACGATGCCGACGCGCCGCCGCCGATGACGATGGTGGTAGAGGGACACACCCAGGCGAGCATGCGGGCCGAAGTCGAAAGCGTGGCCGTGTTCCACGTGGTCCGTGAGGCCGACATGATCCCGGTGGCGGTGCCGGTCCTGACGCTGGAGGCGTTGCTTGAGTTGGACGCGGCCCAGGCACCCCCGATCAGCGGTGTGCTCTCTCACCCGATCGTGCGGATCGACGGGTCGATCCTCGCTGCAAACGGAATCGATAGTCGTACGGGACTCTTCGCCCATGGGATCACCGGCGGCGACACCCTGCGGCCCTACAGTCAGCAGGAAGCTGAGAGCGCGCGCTTGTGGCTCGAAACCGAAGCGCTGGTTGGCTTCGAGTTCGCGTCCAAATTGAATGCCCATATTGCGCTGGCCGGCCTGCTGACAGCGGTACAGCGTCGCCTGATGGACACGGCCCCGGGGCTCGCGATCCTTGCGCCGGCGCAAGCCTCCGGTAAGACGACGCTGGCGCGCCGCTTTCACCTGTTTCTCACGGGCCGCGATATGCCCGTGGTGACATTGCCTGTCGGAAACGATCCCGAAATTGGCAAGCTCCTGTTGAGCCTCCTGCAGAGTTCACCGCCGATGATCTGCTTCGACAACATCAGCGACGGGCTTGTGGTGCACGGCGGGCCGCTCAATGCTGCGATGACATCGCCGACGTTCGAGGGTCGCATTCTGGGCAGCACCAAGACGTTGACGGTCCCGACAAACACTTTCTTCGTTGTCACAGGGAACAATTTGCGCCTCGGGTCGGACGAGGTAACCCGCCTGCTCACCACGACGCTGGCACCCGCCCACGCGCGGCCGGAGGAGCGCAGGTTCCGTCAGCCCGATGTGGTCGCGCATGCCCTCTCCATTCGAGACCGCGTGCTGCGCGATGTCGTCGGCATCGTGGCGGGCTATTTGACGTCCGGCGACCGCGTGCCGCTGGCGACCGGCAGCCGCTTCAACCGTTGGGATCGAATGGTCAGGCAACCCCTGGTCTGGGCCGGCGCCGACGACGTTGCCAAGTCGTTCGAGATCAACGGCAGCGAGGCCGAACACGTGCAGGCGTTGCGATCGCTGCTGCTCGTGCTGCATGAAGAGTTCGCCGACGAGCGATTCTCTGCGCGGCAAGTCTGCGACTTGGTGGCGCACTTCGACCAGACGAGGGCGCACCTTGTGCATGACGCGCTGGAGGCGCTGGCTGTGCGCGATGTCCGCAGCCCTCGGGGGGTGGGTAAGGCCCTGCAGGGGTGTTTGAACCGTGCGGTTGAGGTCGATGGTGCAACCCTGAGCCTCCGGGCCAGCATTGACCGCAACGGCACGAGCGCCTACGGGATCACAAAGTGCGGGGTTTGCGGGGTTTGAGAGCCCCTTTTCCAACCTGGATTTCCAACGAGGTTGATTTGAAAGTTAAGCCCCACAGGAATCGGAGTAGGGATTGGGGGGTTCAAACCCCGCAAACCCCGCACGCTGCCCAACGGCTCGCCTGCGCCAGGCGAATCCGCACAGGAGTGCACGTTTTCAACCGAACGAGAAAGAGTATGGATGCGTCAACACCGAACCCCGCCGCGAGTCCATTTCCCGCAGCGCTGCTCTTATGACGACGCCGACAAGGCGGAGCCAACCTGCGTTGCATCAAGAGTTGCTTGCGTCGCCTTGTTCGCGCCTCTCCTGGCGCCCGTCATGAGGCCACGCGCGTTCGGCGACGCGCGATTCTCTGCAATCGCGAACGGCCCGGGGACCCTACAGGGCCGCTTCTACCGCACGGGCACAAAGAGGCCCGCTATGCATTTGTCGTGACGATAGTTTTCTTGAATGGGAATCCAAATTGACTACGCAAACTCCTCTGGCCTCAGGACACGGCGGTGCCCGCCCCGGGGCCGGCCGAAAGCCCAAGTCCCCCGACGCGCCGATGACTCTGATCCAAGAGGCGGGCGCGAGCTTTCAAGAACAGCGCGCGCGCCATGAAAAAATCAAAGCGGACGAACGCGAACTGAAACTGCAGATCGCCCGTGGCCAGTACGTGCTGCGGTCCGCGGTGCGCGATGCGATGGCGATGTGTCTAAACACGCTGGCGCAGGGCCTCCGCAGTCTCCCGGACTCCATCGAGCGTAAGTTGCACGTGGCGCCCGAAGTTGCCGAAGAGATCGAGCGTGCCATCGACACCCGATTGGCGGAAATTGCCGACACGCTCTCCGACTTCACCACTGAATCGGTCGGCCGCCATGCTTGAAGACCGCCCCGATGAGCAGATGGTCCGCATCATCGAGGCCGCTGTCGGTCGCGGCATCGATCGCATGCGGCAACTCAACCTCTCGCCCGAAGTCCTCGAACTCGTCGAGGGTGAAATGCGCGCTGCAGTTGCGACCGCTGCTCGCACTCTGCGGCGTGACCTGAACGGCGGGCGCGAGCAGTAGCTGCAATCGCAAGAACTCAGCTGCGTGACGATTTCGCCGAACCCTCGCTAACCGACGCAAGAGGCTTGCCCGGCCTCAATGGCGGAACACGCCCATACGAGCCCGAAGCGTCCAACTTACGCTATCCCGCGAAACTGTGCCGCAGCGCGATTCTTGCGATTACTTTGAAACTCGGGTGGTCCCAACTAAGGAGCACCATGCAAGTCCCCGAATCCCCTGTTTCCCCCGCCGTCCTGTGGCGTCTGAGTGCATGCGCACGAATGGCCGGTGTGAGCCCCTCTGTGCTTGCGGCCACGATCCGCGAAGACCAAATCCCCGGTTGTTCAGTTGTTGAGCTCGGCCCCCGGCACATCCGGCATATCCGCCGCCCCGATCTTTTCTATTCGTGGCTTTCAGGCCCCCCGGCTGTGATCGCATCTCTGCCACGTGCGGAGGGAAAGCCATGAAGGCCGCCGACCGTCAAGCTGAGATTGCTCAGCTCGATAGCAAGCAGCGTGCGCTCGACGCCGAAGCCAACGCTCTGATGAAGACCCGGCGCCCCCTGCCTGCGATCCGGAAGCACATTCAGGCGCAGATCGACGCCGCCCACCAAAAAGACTCGGCCGACCATCTGGCCGCGCTGGTCTCCATTGCCGATGGTGGCTCCACGTCATTGTTGGTGGTGAATCTGTCAATCGAAACTGCCAGTGGACCAGTTCAAGCGTCCCTTGATCTTGCTCCGTTGCTCACTCGGCTCCTCGGCAAGGAGGCAGTCTTCGAGGCCCTGATTCGGCCAATCACGAACGGCGCTGGCGGGGAGGCTATCAGGCACAGCCCACGTGCAGAGGCGATCGAGGAAGAGGTGAGGCAACTTCAAGCGCGCCGCGATGAGTTGGCTCCCGACGAAGCATCAAAGGACCCGACCGCCGAGGAATTTCAGGCCTATGCAGCAGCAATGCGCGGTGCCCGCGCTCGCTAAGGGTCGGTGCAATCATGACGACCCAACACGAAGTTCTCTGCGTCCTGGCGGGCCACCCCGGTCTCGGCGCGTATGGCTTCGGCTCGCCCCCGCCTCATTGCGTTGATCAGTTCGCTGAACAGGTCGACGCCGCGCGTCGCTGGATCTCAACATCCCCGCATGCATCTCGCCTGGTCGAGCAGCGCGGCTCGTACCCTCTTAAGCATCTGGCCGAGCGATGGGCAGGAGCGCACGTTCCCAATGGCGCATTCATCTGCGCGGCCGCATTGAGCGGATTCCAGCCTGCCCCCTCACGGTACCCCGGGCCCAACTGCAGGTTCCGGCGCGTTCCATGACTACCGCACGCGAAAGACGAGTCCAGCGTATCCGCGCCGCGGCCCGTGAGTTGGGCTTACGCATCGAGCCTGTCGGGACGGCTGGAGCGGTTCGCGTCGTTGGCGCGGGAGTCGATCTGCTGGCCGCCGATATCCACGATGTTGACGTGCGCGAGTTGGAGCCCCCGAAGGCGAACTTTTACGAGGCCGACGACACATGATTGACGATATGACGCTGCATCGCTGGAAACGCGAGTTGCAACGCGCGGTTAAAGAAGCGGCGAGCGAAGCAGTTTCGGACGCTCTCACGTTCGACTCTGCGGACTTGCTCAAGGCTGCAGTGATCGAGGCGCTTCGCGACGCCCTCCCCGCGGCCTTGCGCGACGCTCGCGCCAAGTCTGACCAGTAACCCCCAGCGCGCGCCTCGCGGCCACGCTCATCGAGCTTCGCGCATTCGACGGCGCGAATACTCGGCAAAGTGATCGAGCGACGCGCATCGAACGCCCAGATGCCCGTCCGGCATTGAATCGGCTAGTACGGTTGCCATTGCGTGTCAATCGGCGAAATTGTGCCGCAGTGGCATTAGCGCACGTCGATCTCATGATTTGGCCATGACCTGTTCAACAGCCGCCGAATCTCCCTGCAGTCCTCCCGCTTTGTGGACCATCGCGCAATGCGCCGCGACTGCGGGACTCTCGCAGAAAGCGTTTCTTGCAGGCATCAAACGCAAGGAGATTCCGGTCGAGGTTCTCCAGGTCGGCAGGCAACGGCTGGTCCGCGCTCACCAGCTACAGAGCTGGATTTGGCCCTCGGTAGATGTCGCGCACGCCAACGTCAAGACCGATTCGACCGAGCAAGCGCCAAGGGTCTCCCGCCCTCACCGGTCGCGGTCGCTCAGTCAATCGTTCGCGATCAGGTAAGAGGACTCAGACGTGCCAATCTCCTCCGGCGACATCCAGTTCGTAAAAACCCAAGTCATGGACGACGCGCCCGAAGGCGGCGGCGGCCCCACCGGCACGGTAATCCCGAGCGGATCAAGCAACGAGATTTTTCCGGACATCAGCGAGACGGACCGCGCAATCGGCAACGTTCGCATGCGCAAGGTCGTGCTCGGCGTCGAGACCGATGACGTCGACACTTTTCTCGGCTCGAACATCATCGTGAGCCTGCCGCCCGATGATGAGAACGTGGACGTCACGCTGTTCAGCACCGACGACATGTTCGATCGCCGGGCCGATGCAGTCGCGCGCCTGGAAGCCTACTTGAACGTCGGCCCCACCTACGCGGCCTACCTCTATGGGAATCACATCGCTGGACAGAACACGCTGCTGATCTACCAGAAGACCGATGTTCTGCCGCCGATTGGTGCCACCCTGGTCTTGACCAAGCGCGAAGGCTATGAGGACGAGAGCCGCGAGTATGTGCGCGTGACTCAAGCGTCCAGCGAGCTCCAGTCGTTCGACGACGCCAACGGCACCTACACGCGCCACATCGTCACCCTGACTCTGCAGAATTTTCTGGAGCAGGATTTCGGCGGCTTCAACATGCAGCGCTTCGACTACACGCAAGAACAAGTCGCGTTGAAGACCAAGCTCAGTGACACCGTCGTGGCCGACGCAGCGCGCTACTACGGCGTGTCCCTGCTCGAAGACGATGCGGTGATCGGGGATTTCACGCTCAAGGCTGCGTCGATGTTCTCGCAGCTTGTGCCGAGCGCACAGGTGGAGACGCCTATCGCCGATGCACGCACGAACCAACTCAACGGCGCCGTGGTGTCGGCGGGTGGCACGATCACGCAGTCGCTCACTGCCGTCTTCTCGACGACGCAGAACCTGTTTATCGGCGGCGGCATCGCCCCCGCCACGTTGACCATCAGCAACGGCGCGCTGGACTTGAGCGACACCGGTGGCCGCTTGATGAACGGCGGCACGCAGGTTGGCAACGTGGATTATGAGAATGGCGTGCTTTCGCTCACGAGCAACGTGTACGGCACGAGCGGCGTCGCCTTCGTGATCGTTTACTCGCCCGCGGCGGTTCCGCAGTCGGTGACGCAATCGCAAGGCTTCGCCATCACGCCCGAGGGGCGCGCGCTGTCGTTCGTTCGCACTATCGAGCCGACCCCGGTGCCGGGAACACTCTCAGTCAGCTACATGGCGGCCGGACGCTGGTACGTGCTGCGTGACGACGGGTCCGGTGCGGTGCGCGGTTCGAGCACCGCCTTCGGCGCAGGCTCCCTCAATCCAGTCAGCGGCACGCTGTCGGTGACGCTCGGCGCGCTGCCCGACGTCGGCAGTTCCATCATCATGGTGTGGGTCGAGCCCGAGGCCGCGCGCGCAAGCGACCTGCTGACTCTCGACAACGACGGCAAGTTCTATTGGCCGTTCAACACCTCCGGCGTCTCATCGCTCTCGGCCGGCGCGAAGGCTATCGAGCCTGGTGCCGTGACCATCGAGTGGAGCATCGGTGCCGCGGACTATGTTGCCACCGACGACGGCGCCGGCAACATCACGGGCGACGCCACGGGCACGGTCAACTACGCGAACGGCACGATGCGCATCAGCCCCGACGTGCTGCCGGCGCCTGGCACGACGATCACTGTGTCGCTCGACACGAGCACGCGCGTCACGTCCACGATCTCTATCGCCAGCGGTTCCGGCTCTTTCGGTGTGACCGGCATCACGCCTGGCTCGGTGAGTTTCGAGGTGACGGGTCAGTTGAAGGGCGTGTACCTCGCCAATCCAATCGTCAACTGGGGGCCGGCGACCACCTACCGCATCACGGATGACGGCGCCGGCGTGCTGCAAGCGCGCATTGGCGACTACCTGCTCAACGTCGGGACCATCAACTATTCGGCCGGCACCTTCGTGCTCACCGGCAGCACCGTGGTCCCCTACGCCGTCGCGCGCCTGGTGACCGCGTGGGACAACATCTACAAGGCCAGCACGAACGCCATGAACATGTTCGTGCAGACCGTCTAAGGGACCGACATGGCAGACATCCTCATCGACAGCGGCGGCACCTCCTACTCGCGGGTCACATACGACCAAATTGCCGCGGGAAACATCCTGTCGCTCAACTTCTCCGCAGCGACGTCGGCCGCCGCTGAATACTCCAGCGTCGCAGGCGGCGCCGAAGTGTTGTCCGGCGACATGGACCAGCTTCACCTGAAGACCAACGTTGCAAATGCATTCTCGCTGTCCGGTGTGCGATTCAGCAGCGGAGGCAAAGACTATGTCGTTAAGTCGAACGGCGAGGTGCAGGTCGATCTCTCCCCGGTGACCGGCAACGGCACCGCAGTGGGCGACATGACGCCCGGTATTGGCGAGGTCACCCTGGACTCGTGGGTGGCCGGCGTTGCGCCCGACGTGACCAACTGGCGCGGCGTGGCAGGCGCACCGATCAACGGCAGCACGACGCCGTTCAACACCTACGGCATCACGTTCCGCATTCCGACTGCCCCGATCCGCACCAGCAGCTTCTCGCTGCTCGGCACGATGCGCGATGGCACCACGTTCAACTACGTGGCCGACAGCAACGGCTACATCGACGAGCCGCGGGTCAAAGGTCGCATCAACTACACCACCGGCGTCGTCGTGATTGTTGGCGTGACCCCGGATGCACCGGATGGCCAAGACGTGACCGACCTTTCGTTCCTCGACATCCCGGGTGTGACGGACGAGTATGTCGATCTGATCCGCCAGGAGACGCTGCGCTACAACGCCGTCGCGTTCACCTACCTGCCGATGGAAGCGAGCCTGCTGGGCATCAACCCCGTCCGCCTCCCGACTGACGGCCGCGTGCCGATCTTCCGCGCCGGCGGAATCGTGGTCGTGGGCAACAAGAAGTCCACTACGCCAGCGACCGTCTCGAATGATCAGACGATCGACCTCGCGCGTACGCGCATCTCGCGGGTCAACGTGGTGGGCAACAACGGCTTGCCCATCTTCGCCGGATGGACGGCAGACCTCGAAGCAGGCACGGTCACCTTCACCGATGTGACAGGCTACTCGCAGCCGGTGCACATCGAGCATCGTGTCGAGGATATGTCGATGTTGCGCGACGTACAGATCGACGGCACCTTGACCATGCTGCGCGCTCTCACGCACGACTACGACGGCGGCGAGAGCTACGTGTCCAGCGCGTTGATCACCGGTGACCTGAAGGCGCGGGTGCCGCTCGTGTTCGATCAGGCTTCATGGGACAACACGACCTTCTCCGACATCCTTGTCGGCGCGGCCGCCACCGGCACCTTTAACGACATCGACAACCCGATCGTCGTGACCAATGCCGGCGCGCTGACCGAGAAGTGGGTGATTCGGTTCACGAGCTCCACCGCGTTTCAAGTCATCGGTGAGAACGTTGGTGTCATCACGGTGGGCACCACCGGCGCCGATACGGCTCCGATCAATACGCGCACCGATGAGCCCTACTTCACGATACCTGAGACGGGTTGGGGTACGGGCTGGTCGGTCGGCAACATCCTGCGATTTAACACGGTGGGCGCGCAGGCGCCGGCGTGGCTGGTGCGCACCGTGCAGCAAGGCCCGGAGGCCGGCGAGGACTACAGCTTCGAAATCATCGCGCGCGGCGACATCGACAACCCGATCTAAGACACACAAATGACCTCTCCAGTCGATACCACCGTCAAGGTTTTCCACAGCGGCATGGCGGGTGCGCCGGTCCTGCAGCCGCAGGTCGGCTCGCTCGTGTCCTTGCTCGACGCGTGTCTGGTCAATGGCTTTGGCAGTCTCACGCTGACCGGTATCGTCGTCTCGGGGGGTGTGGCGACGGGCTCGTATAGCGGCACCTTTCCGGCGCAACCAGAGAGCGTCGTGCTGATCACAGGTGTGACAGGCGGCCTCACCGCGCTCAACGGCGAACAGAAGACCACGGCGATAGGCAGCGGTACTTTTTCGTTTGCGACCGCGGCGGCGGATGGTACGGCAGCCGGGACGATCACCGCGAAGATGGCGCCCGCCGACTGGGCTGTCGCTTTCACGGGGACCGACGTTCGTGCGTATCGCAGCAACGATGTCACGAGCAACCGCTACTACTGCCGCGTGAACGACACCAACGCAGTGGTGGCGCGCGTGGTCGGCTACGAGACGATGTCGGACATCGACACCGGCACAGATCGCTTTCCAACCGACGCGCAGCAGAGCGGCGGCCTGTTTTGGAACAAGGGATACAGCTCGGCGAGTACTGGTGCGATCAATTGGACGGTCATCGCTAACGGAAAGCGATTCCAAATCTGGATCGCGTGGGCCATGTCCCCTAACTATGGCGGGTCCACGTACAAGGGCGAGATGGGGTTTGTGTTCGGAGATTTCAATTCGCTGAAGTCGACCGCAGACGCATACAACACTCTCATCATGGGAGCGCTCGACGCTACTTCCGCGGATGGTGGATTGGCGCGCACCCATTGGGAGCCGAACAGCCCTGTGATAACTGTTGCACGGCTCCACACGAACGCTGTGGGCGCGCGCGCGGCGCAAATTACCGGCTTTGCCGTCGCTGGCTCTTTTACGTCGGGCCAGGCAAATTCCACATTGGGGCCGCTCACTGGCGCAGCGGCAAAGCTCTTGCTGGTTCAGCCGATGATTTGCATCGATCGCGCGACCCACGGACCGCGGGGTTACCTCAAAGAACTGTTTCACGTTCCGCAAGGCGTTCCGAGCGGCACTGTCGGGCTCGACAAGGGCGATTTGGTGATCGGGACCGGACCGGCCAGCGGGCGAAAGTTGATGGTCGTACCTGGTTCAGGGTTCCCCGCCGAAATCAGCAACGGCACCTACAAAGCGGTGACGCTTGTAGATGTGACGGGGCCATGGGATTGATGCGATGACCACATATTCCGGAGATGTACTGGGCTGGCAAACACCCACGGCATTGGGTCGGGACTTCGAGAGTACTTCTCAAATTTACGCTGTCGGATCGATTGCCGGCACGACGAAGGTGCAGACCGCGCCGCTCACGCAGGTGCCGATCCGCTGCATGGTCTACCTGGTGCGCGAGCAAGATCACATTCCCGTGCGCAAGGTGGCCTCGGACCCGATCACGGGCGCCTACAGTTTCGCCGATGTGCCGAAACATTGGACTTACACGGTGCTCGCCGGGCATCCGACGCTTTCATACCGAGCCGTCCTGGCCGATGGAGTCTTCCCGACATGAGCAGCATTATCACGGCCACCGCCGCGCTCAACAACGCGCGCCTCACGGCCGCCCAGGTTTACGCCGACACGGGCTCGGGCAACTCGTACATGGAGTTGTTCGACAACACCCGCGTGGGCTCGATCGCCACGGCGCCAGGCGTCACGCCAGTGGTCACGATCGTTCTCGAAGACCCGTGCGGCAGCATCGTCTCGAACAAGCTGCGCTTGGTGCGGGCCGACCCCACGGGCGACCTCATTGCGCGCGACAGCGCCCCGGCTGGCGTCTCCTGGGGGCGCTGGTACAACGCCGCTGGCACGGCCATGGCGGACTTCGACGTGACCGACGATGCGGGCGACGGCTTTCTCAAGATCACGGGTGCCGGAGGCACCGTGCTGTATGCGGGCGGGCGCATCATCGCCGGCATCGTTGACCTGGATTAGCAGTGGCCACTGATCTCGTCTTCACGGGGTCGCCACTCACGACACCGCCCATTGGGCTGATCTTCAACGAGTCGGACGCGCCGAGCCTTGACCGGCAGGTCGAGGGCGCCGGCTCGTTCGCCCCACTCTCAGGCAGTGCGCCGTTCACCCTGCACGTCTTCGCAGCAGGCACGGGCTCCTTCGCACCACTGACCGGCGAAGGCTACCTCGGTGCCGGCAACATCTCGGCGGCCGGCGAAGGTTCGTTCGCACCTTTGCAGGGCACGGGCTCGGTGCTCTACAACACCGACACGCAGCGCCCCCTGGTCGCGACGGTGCGGGACTCCTTTCAGAACGGACTGGACGTCAGCGTCGGCCTGACGCAGCGGATGCAGGGCGGCGTGCGCATGCGCGTCACCACCGAGGTCAAGTACCAAGAGGCGCTGCGCGCGCGGCAGGCCTTCGAAGAACGCTGGCAGGACGCCGCGCGGCTCCGCAATGCGCTCGAAGGGCGATACCAGATGGGCCTTCCGGTTCGCAGCGGCTTCGACGACGGATTCGCCGACGCGACCCCCGCGCGCCGCGCCGTGGCCGACCGATACCAGCAGGGCGTGAAGGTGCGTGGCAGTTTCGTCGGCCGGTTTCAGGACACGCTGCGTCGCCGAAACTGGACCGCGGCGCGCTATCAAGAAGCCGCCCGATATTTTTCCGGGTCGGTCGTGTCGCGCGCTCAGAAGGCCAAGCGGTCAGGCTTGGTGCTCGACATCCGCTATCAAGATGCGATCCGCCCGGGTGCCGGTAAGTGGGCTCGACCACCCGTGCCGCCGAGCGACCCGTGTTACGTGCCGAACCCGAACCTGGTGTTCGTCGCCCCCTGGTCTGCGGACACCGCCCTTGTGTTCGTGTGCGAGGCGCATGACCCGGGGCCCGAGCCCGAAGCCGTCGTTGTCGTTCCGGTCCGAAGGGTCTATGTCGTGCTCAATACCGCAACGCTCTACCGGGTCAACGGCGCCGTGCTGCTGCCAACCTTCGGCATGAGCATGTCGCTCGACGTCGACTCGTGGACCTGGTCGTTCAGCGCCTCGCTGCCCGGCGCCGCCCTGCCAGACCTGGAGCCCGATGGCGATGGCACGCCGGTGCTCGTGGAGGCCACCGTCAACGGCGTCGCCTATCGCTTCTTCGTCGAGAAAATCGCCCGCGAGCGCGCGTTCGCGCAGGACGGCATCCGGATCGACGGGCGCGGCATGGCCGCCGAGCTCGCCGCGCCGATCGCCCCGATCTTGAACTTCGACAATGCGGGCGGCCTGAGCGCGCAGCAGTTGATGGGCGAAGTGCTGTCGCTGAACGGGGTGCCTCTGCCTGACTGGACAGTGGACTGGCAAATGGAAGACTGGTTGGTCCCGGCAGGCGCGTGGACGAAGCAGGGCACGTACATCGAGGCGCTCAACGAGATAGTCGGCGCCGCAGGCGGCTACCTGCAGCCAACGCCGGCGACGAAGAGCCTGAAGGCGCTGCTGCGCTATCCGGTGCTGCCGTGGGACTGGGTCGGCCTCACGCCCGACTATGAACTGCCCTCGGCGGCGATCACGCGCGAATCCATCGACTGGGTCGAGAAGCCGCGCTATGACCGCGTCTTCGTGTCGGGTCAAAGCATGGGCGTGCTCGGCAACGTGAAGCGCACCGCCACGGCGGGCGAAATCGTCGCACCCATGGTCACGGACTCGCTCATCACGCACGCCACGGCGGCGCGCCAGCGCGGCGGCTCAATCTTGGCCAACACCGGTCGAATCGCGAGCTACGCGCTGCGCATGCCCGCGGGCGTGAAGGACACCGACGACATCTCGGTCGGGATCATCCCGCCCGGCAAGTTCGTCCGCTACGCCGACAACGGCGTCATGAAACTCGGCATCACGCGCAGCGTGAGCGTGGACATCGGTTCGCCCGACATTTTCCAGACCATCGGGATTGAAGTCCATGAATCCGTGTAAGCCCCTGCCGTGCCCCATTTCAAACCAGAACGGGCGCCCCTCCCCACCCCATCCCTTTCTTCCAATCGAGAAAACGATATCCGGCTTTTTCCGACGCCTGGCCGAGCGAGTTCTCAAAAGTTTTTTGGGAGCGAGATTTTTTCGGCGCGCGCGCCAAAACTTTTCGACACCTGAGTGGGAAGCTTCGGCCCACGCGCGCCACCCGACGATTGCTGGGCAGCTTTGCTACTGGTTATCGTCTCTCAGTCGAGACCATCGAACGCCTACGGAATTTCTAATGCAGGAAGGAGGCGACGTGTTCGTGTTGGTTCGCAAGACCAACGAGCGCGCCCTACGCGGGTCAGGCGATGAGATTGCTTGCCTCTCGGTCGTCGGCTTCTACCTGCCCGAGCAATTGCAAGGTCAAGGCCGCTTCAAGCAATTTCTGAAGTTGTGCGTAGAGGTGAACCCTTGGCCGAGCCTCGCGATAGAGCTCGTGGTCAACCCGCGCCTACTGGCGTTCTGCGACCGGCTCGGCTTCGCCAGGCCTGACCCTGATGACGCGACCACATTCCTCGTCGACGCGGCAGCCGTGCGGCGCCTAGCCATCCCGCCGCTGTGACTTCCTCCACACTGCAACGGAAATAGCGAGCGCTGCAGCCATCTTTACAAAAAGAGGTGTTTCGCAATTGATCAAATGCAAACCTGCACTGAAAGTATTCAGATGTTCGGCAATTGCCCTGCAAATTATCTATTCGTTTCGCAATTTCGAAATCTAAGCCGGCCGCAGTTTCGCAATTGCGCAATTAGTTGGCACTAGATTAAAAATGCGGGCAGGAATATTCTCCAAACACCTTCACTTCTTGGCCGCAAAAAATGCTCAACTCTTCAACACTCAACCGCGTCGCGCTTGAAAACATCGCGATCGATTTCCTGGTGGAACAGTGGGAGTCGCGCTATCGGTTCGAGGTCCGAGCGCTCGCCGAGATGATCGGGTGCGCGACCCAAGGCACTTGGGGACGGTTTCCGGAAGAATTCGCCCCATCCGAACTGCGGGCCGGCGCCGATGGCGGCGAGGCCTTCCGCGACTGCGTCGAGCTCTATCGCGCCAAGCATGCGATCGCCGACACCGAACTGGCCGAAGCCTTGGCGGACTTCCGGGCCATGAACAGCACCGCGCCCGCCGCGTTCGCGGACGGGGTGCTGCGGCACTTGTCACCTTTCACGCCGAAGACCGCGGCCACGGGGTGGCACGCAGAGGCCTTGCGCGAGCAGGCGGCTGCGCTGGCGGTCGTCCGCGTCACGAACGGCAAGATCAGGGCATGGCGCAAGGCGCGCGCTGAGGACGGCGCCAAGGTGTCGGCCGCCCAGCACGAGATGGACGACCTTCTCGCCCGTCAGGCGGCCGATAAGGCCGTCCTGAACGCTGCAAACGATGCCGTGCGCGCAGCGAAGGGGGGCATCAGGGAAGCGGCTATTGCAGAGCGGCAGGTGCGCCAGTGAGCGAGAAAGCCGAACGCCTCTATTTCCTGAAGCGTCAGGCCGCCGACCTCCAACACTGGTTGGACAACTGGCCGGCGCCCCGCGCGCATGCCCGCAAAAGAAAGACGCGCGAGAATCTCGAACGCGTCAACGACATCTTGCGCGAACTGGCCGGCTGGCTGATCGCTGGAAAGACTCAGCCATGAAGAGCAATGAAGCCGCCGAACGGCTCGTCCGCGCCTTGGTCGAATATTTCCGAGTTTCCGAGGAAACCGTCCCCCTACCCCCACCGCCCGCAGTTCCCGTGCCAAACCGCTACGTGACGGTGGCCGTCTACGCGGCGATCAGCGGCCTCTCACAGAACGCGATCCGTTGCAAGATCAAGGCGGGCACGTGGCTCGAAGGCCGCGAGTACATCCGCGCGCCGGACGGCCACGTGATGATCGACCGCGAAGGTGTGCAGCGCTGGATGACTCGCGGGTCATGACGACCCGCGAGTAGCGCGCTAGGTGCGGCGCAATTTGGTCGACTGCGGTAGCTGGCGGCTCGCGGAGTCCTCATCGGGTCTGCTAATCCGGCTTGCCCGGTCGCCCTTCTTGTGGAAGCTCAGCCGTTGAAAAGTTTAGTGCGCGAAAGCCGAGCTGCCTTCCACAGTGTCAACGCCGTCCACAGTGGGATGGACATACGGTCCTGATATTTGTCGATGCACTTGTCCACTAGGCTGCGAAACATAGTCCTCCCTTCGTCGTCCAGGGTGCGAGCAAACGCGAACGGACCGAAGTCAAAGAAGTGAAGCAGGGACTTGCGCTCGAAACGATCGCGCGCGATGCGCGCTCCGGCCAGCACCTGATCCTTGTTTCGGCTGTCCTTAGCTGCGAAAAAGAACTCCGGCTGGCCGCCTCGAATTAGTTCTCGCGTGATACCGAGCAACGTGACCGAGTCCTCTTCTGGGGTCCACACCCCGATCTCCTCGTGGGCCTCGCGAAGGACGTTGGCGTCGGCGAGCGTCGCTGCCGAACTCGGCACATCGCTCGACTCAATGGTCCCGGAGCCGCTGGGACAGTACTCGCCTGGCCGCACGGCGACGCTGCGACTTCGCATTTGGATGATCAGTTCGCCATTGGGGGTGAAGACGAGGATGTTCACCCCGCATTGGTTCGCCAGCAGCGACGTCTCCAGCGATTCCAACCGGTGTTCGTTGTGGAGTTCCTTGCGCAGGGTGTTTCCCTGGCCCTGGAAATCCGCGTCCAGCACGAGGTTAGTTCGGATTGAGTCTTCGAACATTACGTTTTGGCATTCCAGCGTCGCGCCGCCATCTGTCGCGCTGAACCCGCACAGCCGAAGATTGTTGTCGTTGTGGTATTTCTTGAACGTGTGCCTAAGCATTCGCACATAGCTGTCGTGAGCTTCGGCAGTACGGCTCAAGATGTTCTTAGAAAGGCTGAACCCCTCCGGCCTGCGGATGAGACGAACATCCTTCATGCGGAAGCGCCCGCCAGTGTTATCGAGCATCAGTACCTGCGGCAGCAAGAAATTTTGGTGC
>Ga0307515_10000629_pt1 | contig 82036 bp, 28 predicted proteins | sample 17_EM_MG_FD_194513 | JGI IMG/M metagenome (GOLD analysis project Ga0307515, IMG submission 194513) | Populus trichocarpa ectomycorrhiza microbial communities from riparian zone in the Pacific Northwest, United States - 17_EM | ecosystem: Host-associated > Plants > Roots > Unclassified | place...
GTAATTTTGGTATAATGACAACGACATCAAATGATTTAGTAAAAAGAAAAAGGGTTCCTCTACTATCAAAGTGTTAAGTCTGAAGCGGAACAGTGGCTCAAATTTTCTGTCCTATTCCGTCAACGCAATAAAAATGAGAAATTCAAGAAAATTTCTCTCCAACAAAAGCCAAAACCATCTCGGCTGATGCATATGGATCACATAAATATGATATTAGCATGTGAAAACCAGCACTTAGAAAACAAATTGCCATATTTCCAATCCAGGCATACCTTGAAAATTACCCGAATTATTGCCTTAATCTTAAAGTTATGCATGGAATTTAGTACAAGAATTTAGCCAAGAAAAAACAAGGTGTGCTCACTTCAATGAGTCGCAAAGTGATTGATTCTCACTCTCACAGGAGGTTGATTTTATGACCAACCCCACATGGGAAAAGCATCACAGGCAAACGTTAAACTGTGTGAAGGTAAGTAAGAGACAGATTCAGAGAGAGGTAAAGTAGAAGAGAGAGTCCAGTCCCTTCACGCATCAATATGACAATGACTAAAGATATGATAATTTGCTGAAGCAGCTGAACCTTTTCGAGTGTTCTTACATTTACGTAACTTTCAAGGGTTAATCAGATGAACCTACATGCATCAGATACACGCTTAGGCGTGAGTTTTGAGCTGTCTAAGATTGCGACGCACCGAAAAACCAACTGTTCCTACCATGTTCATCAAGGTGTGATTTCCTTCAAGGGACTTTTATTTTATATATTTTGTCCTTGACTGTAGGACCTTGCATCCAATGGCCTGGTTTGAATGGTAAAGAAAAGAACTCTTTCGGATTGAATTTCTAGGTTTGATGCCAGTAGCTTGTTTTGAGGATGGGTATTTACATTCAGTTAACTTTATTTATGAATGCATCTTGATCTTTGGTCTCGATTCAGATGCCAGACAGATAGGGGCGACATGTCACCAAGGTTGAGAGGGTTGGTGCCCCCAAATTTTAAAAAATCACTAAAGTCCCTAAAGTTTATGCATGCTTTCATAGTGGCCCCTTAAATTAAAAAAAAAACTAAAAGAAGAGGAGGTGGACAAGCACTATTCACTAGAACAATAATTTTTTTTGTTTTTAACTTAATTTTTTTTTCAGTTTTATTCTTCCGCGTTGGATTGATTGGAGATTAAATTTTATAATTTATTTTGACTTACTTTTTATGAGATTATCATCGTTTTATAACCTTGGTCGTGGATTTTGTGGGTTAACTCGGTTTTTTTAATTAATTTTTTTTAATTTTATCTTTTAATATTGGGTTGATTGAGAATTGACCTTTGTAATTTATTTTAATTTATTTTCTATGAGGTTATCTCAATCTCATGACTTGGTAGTGGGTTTTGCAGATTAACTTGAGTTTTTTTCTTTTTTAATTGATTTTTTTTCAATTTCGTCATTCAACATTGGATTGATTATGAATTAGGTTTCATAATTTATTTTGATTTGTTTTTTTATGGGGTTATCTCAATCTTAAGACTTGAGTCGTGGATTTCGCAAGTTAACTTGAGTTGATATAAATTGATTTTTTTTTTATCATTTTTAATTGATTTTTTTTTTATCATTTTTAATTAATTTTTTTTTAATTTTATCTTTTAACATTGAGTTAATTGAGAATTGAGCATCATAACTTGTTTTGTTTTTTTTATAGGGTTATCACAGTCTCATAATTCGGTTCACAGATTTAGCAGATTAACTCGGGCTAACCTAGGTGACTAGGTCCATCCAATATGTTGTTGTCTCAAATTGTGTTTTTGTTAAATATCATCTTGAATTTTTTTTAATCAAACTATGTTTTTATTGATTTTACGTGTTGTTTTTGACTGTCAAGTCGATAGAGTCATATTTGATGAACTCCCACACAGTTTAATTTTAATTTTATTAGAAAATAAATTAGCAACATCTATACATTTTTTTACGTTAAAAAATAAATTGATCCAACCTGCATTTATATTTACTATACCCTTTCTAAATTTTCAGAATATTTCATAATGTTCCTAAAATCTCATAATATTTCTAACTTTCCTCGAATAATTTATTCCACACTTCAACATATTTTTATCTATTTATATGTATATGTAGTCTTGTATGCCTAAAAATCATCATTCAAGCATAAACTCCAATCTTTTCTACTTGTATTGACCATATTTTTAATTGTAGACTTAATCTCTCTATTCAACACTTCTGGTTGTCCATTAGTTTGCGAATGATAATCAATTTAAACCTTTTAGGTTATGTGGTACTTTTTCACCAAAGCCTTCATAGTTTGATTGCAAAAGTGAGTGCCTCAATTATTTATTAGAGCTTTTGAAATTCCCCAAACATAAAAAATTTCACAAAATAATATGGGGGTTTACGACATCTCATTTTGCTTAGATATATTACCTATCTTTTAACAATGATGTATGACTTACACAAAAAAATATGAATCGCTTAATAAAGCTGGCTAGTAGAAACCATATTTTAACACTTTTCTTGTTGTCTTTTTTGCTTTAAAGTGACCTCCACAAGCATAGAAATGAAAAACAATAAGAATAAAATAATTTCATTTTCAGAAATAAACTTTCTTATCACTTGATCAACATAATGCTTCCATAAATATGAGTATTCCACGTAGTATTTGGCATTAACTTTAATCTTATCTCTTTGAGCCTTAAATATACCTGAGGGGTGACATATTAGTAACCAAATAATTTACAATATTCGCATACCAATATAATATCACACTCGCAGAGAATAATTGTTCGTTAGGAAACATTTCTTATAGACAAAGTTCATCCTCTAGATGAACTAAACGACTAAAATGATCTACAACATGATTTTATATCCCTCTTTTGTCTTTGATCTCTAAGTCAAATTCACTCAAGAGAAGTATTTGTCTTATTAATCATGGTTTTGATTAGAGTAAACAATGATTTTAGTAACATCCTTTTATAATCAGAAAGAGGATGAACATTATCCCCTACTCTCACCTTTTCACATCCTTTAAGTTTCTGGTTCCTCTTAATTTTACACAGTTCTTTTAGGAATTTAGCATAACGAGGTACTTGTTTAATAACATCTAAAAATAGAATGTTTATATCGTATCAATAAAAAGTCTTGTATAAATCTTTATTTTACTCGTCTTTTCTAGATTCTGCTAAAGCCTGAGAAAAACAGGGTACCCGTTTATAATCAGAAAGAGGCAAAACCTTACTCTTAGATATGTCATCATCGTTAGGAATGTTTTTTTTATTTTGGTTGACAATGTAAGTGTTGCCTTTACTGGAAGGTCAACGTCTTTACCACTTCTCAAAATAATTGCACTTGCATTTTCTCTTGGATTTACTACTGTTTGAGAGGGTAACTTCCTTGAACTTTGTGCCTGAGCCGTAAGCGCGATAGGGGGTTCCAGATAGTCAACTAATTGTTATTGCTATTTGGCCTTTCTGATTACCTAAACTTTGAATATTGGCCCTCGTCTCTTGTTGGAATTGTTTCGTTTCCTATTAAAGTTGCAAAGTATTAGTGGAAAAAGACTTAACAATATCTTCTAAAGACATATCATAATTAGATGTATGGGTCAAATGTTGTCTGTGAGGTTATGGCTACTTATATTGCTGGTAACTTGGGCAGTTTTGAGTCGCGGGCTAATTTACTTATGGATTTTCACAAGATTAGGGTGATCCCTCCATCCCATGTTGTACGTGCTCGAATAAGGATCATACTTCCTTTACAGTTGTCTAGTAAAACCACTTGTTTCGTTCACTTGCTTAATGGATTTTTCTTGAAGAGTTACGTACATATCGGTTAGATGTCCTTCTACTAAACAAATACCATAAGCATTCGATGTTTGCATCTTACCTACATTCATTTGAAGAACAAGAGAAGTTAAACTCATAATCTTATGGCCAAGGGAGGAAATATTTACCTCATTATTTTAGATTGAGGTTCAAGCCTAGTGCTAGATTGTTGAGAATTGGCAGTCATATTTGCAATCAAGTTTCTTGCTCCTTCAAGAGTTTTATCCAATAAAGCTCATTTATCAACAACATCAATAACACTTTTATCAGTAGGTACAAGGCTATCATAGAAATACTAGATAAGCAGTTGTTCACTAATTTGATAATAGGGGCAACATACACATAATTTCTTGAACCATTCCTAGTATTCGTGTATCGATTCTCCATTGTGCTACCTTAAACCATAAATTTCTTTTTGAATGTTAGTTGCCCTTGAAGTTAGGAAATATTTCTCTAAAATAACCTTTTCATTGCGTTCCATGTGCTAATACTTCAAGATGATAGATGGTAAAGTCAATCATTAGCTGAATCCTTAAAAAAAAAAAAACAGAAAGGCTCTTAATTTAATTTGCTCTTTAGTCACTCCGGGGGATTTTATACTTGTGCATATCATATGAAACTCCTTTAGATATTTGTGAGGATCTTCATCTGTAAGACCATGAAAAGTGGGCAAGAGATGTATTAGTCTAGACTTTAATTCAAAAGTAATAACAACATCTAAAGCTTGAAAATAACAAAATTGGTCCAAATTGGGCCCTGGAATGGATCAAAAGTTATAGCTTTTTTATGCTATCATTATGGTTTGGAGTGACCAAAGAGCAACCAAACCTCCTCTTGGACCTAGACCTATCTCACTAGTCCACACACACACACACACACACACACACACACACTAGGTAATCCATATAATCTGTATGTGATAGATCATCACCTAGTTATGACAGATCCACACCTAACCTGTTATCTCAAGCTCGACTACGTCAAAACAAAATTGAGTTTGGCCTTGAGGGAGTAGAGATAATAATCTTAAGGATTAACTAGTCTTGTTATAATGTGTTTACCTGTAAGAAAACTAAACTATTATAATGTGAAGACCTCGTTTTATTGAAATAAGAATTTTGCCCAAAACCATAACTATCGAAAACAAACCTTTTTTTTTCAAAAATTTCAAGAACAAAATAAGGATCACTAAAAGCAAAAAACAAAAATCAACTAAAATCACTCCTCGGCAACAACGTAAAAATTTGGTGTGTTATCGCAGGCAGCCAAATATAAAACCTAGACTCCTTAAAATATATATAGTAGTGCAAGTAAGAAATGTTCTCACAAAGAGTATTTAGTCTAGTTTTATGCTACGTGAATAAAGATTGAGGGGTTTGAGTATAACGAAAACAATTTTAAAAAAAACAACTAAAAAACAACTCCAATTAAATTATCAAAATCAATCAAAAGAACAAACCTTGATGTAAGTTAACATCAACCATTGAGTCTTTACAACTAATCATTAATGCAAGTATATATCAATTCACACATTGAATATTTAACCATTGGAACTATGTTCCTATCTCTCCTTAGATGTTGTTAATTAAGAAACAAGCAATCTAATTAACCATAACTATTAAACAATTCAAGACAAACGCTAAAAGTTTAATCTAGAAGCAGCCTCAAGAATTAAAGAGATTGATGAAGTTAAACAATACAAGCACAAGCGGTTGCATTTAATTTAGTCGACCATTCTTTCTAAGATTTAATAGTTTCTGATGCAGCGAATCATTAAACCTTAGTTGTTTCATAAATTAGATAAATCAAATAATTACATATTGAATATCTAATTTAGCATCATATTACAACAAATAATAAACTAGTAGGCCTTCTACTAATTAAATGAGGCAGACATGAAAATAGACATCAAAGAACATTCAATACTCAAAGTATAAATTGAATAATAAATACAAATTAGATCTCATAGTTTTATTAATTATGAGGCTTTTATTTCCTTTGACTAATTAAAAATTTAGCTACATTGGACCATAATAAATACTCAAAGTAGAAAAAGAAAAATAGAGATGAGGGAAGAGAGAGGTGTCCCATATCATAAACCCACCCCCCCCCCCCCCCCGCCTCTCTTTTACACATTAATTTCCTCCTTGGGAGCCTCAAAATCTCTTAAAAATACTTTCAGTATTATCTTTCAATAATAAACACCAAATGTGAATAGTTAATGAAAATATTAAATAATAAAATAGAGTCATAATATAACTAGAAAAGTGATGTTTTTAGCTGAAATTCATGCACCAAATCTGGAAACTTCCGAAAATAAACCACATCATATTAGATTTGCAAGCTAAAGAATATTTTAGCATGTTAGCAGTACAAGTGCAGCGACTTTATACCTAATTACGACCTCGATGAAGTCAATATCTCTCAAAAATCAAAATAGGCATAGCATTATAAAGGCAGTATAGTTATAGAGAGATGAAAGTGTTATGGCCAGAGCACAAAACAATGTCCAAATTGTCCAATTAGCTTTATTTTGCTTTTAACGTCTTTATTTGTATCCTGAATCAAAATATAAAAATAATGAGTACATTTAGACATCAAATAAATATAAAATACCAAACATTAAGGGATACAAATATAATATTTTTCATTCTCATTAAAGTAATAAAAGAAAACAACAATGACAAAAAAAAAATACATAATTGACTTAATTACACATTTTGTTTGCTGAATATATTTATTTTAATTGTGATATGTGTTTTTAGAAGGTTTATAACTCTTTAAATATGTCAAAGACTGAACTTTACAAGGTAGAAAAAATAGAATTCTAAATAAAATTGGAAAGACAACTTAAAATATGAAATTAAGCTAAAAATCCAGGAAAAAATAAAAGGAAAATAACATGATTGGCTCAAACAATATTTTTCCTAATCTAATTTTGATAGTCTTTTAGAGCCTAGCTTGTTATAATCAGCCGATTCTCTATAAAATTGAACGAGTGGAATCATATATAAAAATCTAAACCTAATCTATAGTTAGATAAAAAGTTATGAGCTTTTCTTGTCATAATGTTCGTCTTTCACAAATTAACTTGCGTCTTCTTGGATTTAACTTTATTCCACCAGTAGATAAAGAAATCCTTTCGACTTTATTTATAATTCACAGTTTATAATTGTCAACTTTTATGGACTCGCGGGTTCTAGAATAAAGAAGAGTTGTAAAATGCTTCATGGAGGACTTTTCTTTAAATGAATCCGCCACCGTATTGGTTTCAATATTATATTACATAACCCACTGTGAGCTCACACGAGTGAAGTCATCACGCATCCATAATCTCCAAGAATTTCAAATACGTTAGTAAATAGACTATTCAAATTCCTTGAGATTTTATTATTTTAATATTTACTAGCGTGGTGGGATTTTACAAATCTACGATGGGGAGTGACCTGACCAGTCAACAAGTTCTAAATAGAATCTTTCATGATGGTCATGATCAAGGTCTTGGCCATCTTTTTCCAAATATCATAAAGGGCTCTCTGGTGTAATTCTGGATTCTTGCGATGTATTCATTCATCAGGGCCTGAATTTGTCAATTCATTATAGGTGGCTCCATATGGCATTTTGCTTTCATCTTCTAGTCAATATTAGTTAACCGACTAAATTCCCTTGCTGATAGTGAAAGAAATAAACATGTGATGATAAGCTTGAAGCCATTTCAAAGACCATCTTGACTGGACCATGGCTTCAATATTGATCATCCAGATAGATGCTGTGATCAATCGGCTTCGTTGATCGATGGTAGGATACATCATCAAGTAGTAGTTTGTGCATGCAAGCTCATTCGAGATTAATTACAGGTGGCTAAATGAATGGGCTAGCATTTTCAACACAAGGAGTTATGTTAAATCACTCGGAGAGATGATGACAAAGTATTTCCCATCCATCAATCGCAAGCCGAGTCATCCTTTGATTAGTTTCCTAGGTTGGTTGCTTTCCTTTCACACCACAAATGGCATAAACATGAGAAATCTTGCTTCGTAGAATTGCCTCATTTTCAGTTGGTAGAAACTACTGCCATGGACTTGGATTTAAAAAAATCAGAACTCCAATTATTAGAATCATCAAGTGGTTGTATTTGAAAATTGAAGGGCAGCAAGGGCTAGCACCTCAAGTAATTTGACTCGACATCTGATCTTCCAAGATGTATGTATGAGAAGAATGTCGAATAAGCGAGTGATTTCTGAACTTCCCCGCCATCCCACTTGTGCTCTGACTTTATTAGATCGCACAAACTCGTGGAAACAAAGCGCTTAAACAAACATTAGTTTTAGTCTTGGTGAAGGATTGTGGGGCAGAACTCGGAAGGTTTTACGGTAATGTTTTGACATTGATAAATGTTTGCACAAGACCAAAATCCAAAGCTACTTTTGACATATGGGGTACAAAAATTAACAATTTCTGTTCACACAATTACACAGCTAATACTGGTAAGTTTGTCGCATTCTTGACTATGTATGTATTGTGGGTTATTCCAAAAACAAGTCCTTAAATTTCCTTTCCTTGCAAGTTCCTAAATTGCCATAACTCATCCATGTTCCACACGGTGTCTCCAAAATCGTATCCAGCCCAATCACCATCTCCCATGTGGCGATCGACAGCTGAGATTCCAAGTTCTCCAGGCACCGACATGGTTGCAAGGTTGATGGCTTCCATGTCATAGAAATTGCTGTCCACATAATAGCAATCCTTCACCAAGGTGCTGTAGTCGCCGTTGTTGCCCATGGCCTGAAAGGGACTTTTAGGGTACTCTGATAAATGAGACATTTGTGAGACATTCATTGATTCTGCAGAAGAAATGCATGAGCTTGTCCCATGCTCTGAGTCTGAGGTTTGCTCACGATGCTCCATACAGTGCATCATCACACTCATATCAAGAGGAGCTTCTTGTTGTTGTGGTGGAGGTAGTGCTGTTGGGAATGCTGAAAGCTGAGGAGCATAATTGGGGATGAGCTGAGAAACTGCTGGGCTTTGACATGTCATGGCTGATGAAGAAGTTGATGATCCTCCTATCTTTTGAAGCAATCTTGGCATCCAAGAACGCCTAATTATATCCTGGAAGGCTGTGCTGTTGGCATCTATCCTAAGGTGCCTTGCTTGTTTCTGCACTCTAGTTCTCCAATAGTTCTTGATTTCATTATCAGTTCTTCCCGGCAAATGTTGTGCGATTTTGGACCATCTTTATGCCAAGAAAAGGATAGACAAGTTACAACATGACATTAGCTTTCAAGAAACTAACAGAATGAGTGTCCAAATCGAACACAACCCAAACATGCCATTATTTATGAGCTCAACAATTAATTAGAAGTCGAGGCTAACTGAAAAGCACAAACTTTCAGAGCATTGCAAACGGCGGGAAAGAAATAATGCCAGAAGCAAGGATTAGAATCCCGTGATGTCAGTGGATGCTTGTTCAGCACATATACTTTTCTGCTCAATTAAATATTGAAAGATAGCATATGGTAGTGATCAGTCTAGTTATGACTAATTGGTCCTACTTTGTAATGTCTATCTATATCCAAAAAAAAATAGGATTACTCTAATGGCAAGTTGATAGCCCCGACATGAACAGAAGTATGGCAGAAGACATATAACTCCAAGGTTGGACAATCAAACAACACGCACCTATTGCCCCACTTGGAATGGAGGTCAAGAATCAAGAGTTGTTCTTGTGGAGTAAGGTTTCCTCGCTTTACATCTGGTTTTAGATAGTTTAGCCATCTCAACCTGCAACTCTTTCCGGTTCTCCTCAACCCTACAGATCAACAGGAAAAAACAAATCAGAAACAAAAGGAAGAAAGAGAGAGAGAGAGAGGATATGATGAACATGGTGAAGACAACAAAACTAAATGCCATAAATTCAGTGCTTTTGCTGCATACATGATGTACGATCACAAGGGATTGATTATACCTGCACGTTTAGCAAGCAAATTCCATCGGCCTTCTCCATGACGAGCAATGTAATGAACAAGGAGAGTGTCTTCTTCAAGAGTCCATGGCCCCCTCCTCAGCTCAGCATCATCTTCTTTAGAACTCGTGGTCTTTTTTGAAGACGACATGATATCCACTCTCATGCAGTACTAAGAGAAGCTCACAGAAGCAAATTATTGCAAGTACAAATTAGAGATAAGGCATTGGAGTCTTTGAAGCTAAAGTGAAGCAAGTCACAAACCAGTTGCTGATTATTCTTTATATATATAGCCCACAATAGGTTCAAAGGCTTTCACCTAGAATACTGTTCTTTACTAACAACTTTTCAAAAGAAGTAGCTTGTACAAGTAAAGTCACTATTGGAGTTTCCATTGAACTTCCTTCAAGTCCATGTTTTCAAATAATAAATTGAAAATCTTATTCTTCTACTGTTTCATAATTTATTGCTGCAATAAAAAAAAAAAAAAAAAAAGAAAGCTGCCACCATATTTTATAGTACAATTTACCACAGCATTCTCCTTATCTTTACTAGTCAGTTAATTAAAACAGAGCATGTCCCTTTTCACCATGAATATTATATTAGCATGTGATGGGCACCATTTTTATGGGATGCCTACCGTAGTGGATTTTCTTGACAATGTTTTTATTTCTTTGAATTTAATTTGTTTTCTATTATATTAATATATTAAAACCATTAAAAATTATTTAAATAAAGATCAATTTAATAATTTTTTTGAAATGAAAATCAACCACAGGAACACAAACTCTTGTGTTTATTCAACTAAAAGTAAAATCAAACTGTTCAAAGAAGACTAGGAGCTAACCGTTTCTTTGACGAGAGAAAAGAAAGAGAAACAAAGTTCGTCTCTACAAGGTGTAAGTGTAAGGTACAATAGGATCTATCGTTAACATTAGCACGGCTCGGCTAGTTGAGCGTCGGGCTCCTCACACATTATATTTGGAAAAACGTACAATGGGCCTTCCTTTAGCCATTAAATAAACTATCGCCTCGCTTTTTCCATCCGTCAAGTGTCAAGCAATTTCGGTTCAACACACCATGTTCTTAAAGTCCTAACCCTTTTTTGGGTCGGTTTCGTGTCAGTTCTGTTTTCTATTTTTGTTTTGTTTTTTATTTACAACTTAAAAAAAAAAAACTTATTTGTTTGTAAAATATAAAGGGAACATGGTCAATTGTATACTCGAATGATTGAAATTAATGTCTATATCATTCGAAATTAGAAAGTATAATTCAATCTCTTATCTAGTCTCAACTAATCTTTAACCACATTAATCTTAACCTAAGATGTCTTAAATTTGGTATCTACTCAGTCATAATGTCCTATGCTTGATGGTGGATGCTCAATTAAACATTTTTCTAATAGCTTTAAACCAAATTTAAACTCAAAAACACTCAAAACTAGAAATTGACTTGACATTCAAACTCTCTAGTCTTAGCCTTACCCTGACCTCCTTTGTCCTAACCTAACCCTAGGGTGACCGAGCCCGAGCCTAGCCTTAAGCATTCTATACTTGGTCTTGGCATGATCCTCAGGCTTTTAGTCTTAGCCCGACCCTCGAGCTTTTACGATCTAGGCATGATCCTAAAGTTGTAAATCAAGTCTTGACTCGACCTCCCAGCTTAACAAACCTAGTCCTAGCTTGAACCTCTAGGCTTCTAATCTCGATACAACCCTTGTGTGTCTTAAACTCGATCCTAGTATATAACTAAGGTGCCCTAGACATAGTCCTAATATAACCCTTGAGCTCTTTGATTCCAACCAACTGGTCACGCCAAACTAGACCTCGAGAATATATCATCCTTATACATTTCGAGTCTAACTCAAACATGATTCATTCTATTTTATGAACTCTCCAAACCAACTTAACTCCTAAATCATGGGTTAATAGTATCACAAAAAAAAATTTAAAACTTTTTTTTTTTAATTTTCAAGAGATTTGAATCATTGTTGCCAATTTTTATTTTATTGAAAATAAAAAAATTGTTTGCATATCTTGTTATCACTTTTCTGAAAATAAAGTAAATAAGAGAACAAAAATAATCCCAAAAAGCTCTTTGTACTTTTTCATCGCTAGTTTTTTCAAGATGAAAATGAAGGGGCATAAATTCAAAGTTCCTCATTGTAAAACTTTAATAATTGATGAACCAAGTTTTTATCAGTATATCTTTACCAAAAAACACCGAACCAAGAAAGATTTACGGGTATAAATTTTCTAAAACACAAACATGCGCTAGGGAAAGAGTGTTGGGTTGGGCGCTAGTAAGACCCAGCTATGATTGGGCGTGATAGTGTGCCAAGCTCTAGGCACACCCAATAGAATGAGCAATCTTCCTGGGCATGGCTAATGGAATGAGCATTCTTCCTAGGGCACGCCTAAAGGAATGACCAAATCATCTTCATTGGGCATGCCTAGGGGAATCACCAGACCATCCTCTCTAGACACACCTAAGGGGGTGATCATCCTCCTTTCGACATGCCCAAGAGGCAGACTCGGCTTATTTTAGGCACGCCCAAAGGACACACTCAGCCTCACTTAGGCTCATTAAGGAAACAACCCACCTCTTTTGGGTCTAGCCTAAAGGAAGAGCTCAGCCTCAATGGGCTTAGCTACATTTGACGTCTTAGACCCCAATTTCCCTACACATTTTAGGTGTATAAAACTCCTCTAAGGATCCACCATATTTCCATCAAAATATTAATACAGATGTAAGAAATATTTATCCCTTAATAAATTGTATTAGGGTAAAATTACACTTCAAACATTTCTCTTCACAAAAATACAAGACTCATGAGTTATAAATACATCATGAGACCTTCAAAACAAAGGTTCACAATCTTCATTCTCTATTACACATATATTTTCATAGCATGTCTCTTTCTAGAATATTATTGTATTTTCTCTCTCTAAAATTATACTTATTTAAATATCGGAGAGTTCTTACTTCCATCAAAAGGAACCATTTACATGTGCTAGCCACAAGTTATCTTGGCATACCAAGCACAAAATATAAGCTATCAATCACCTTACCTAAAGAGAGTGGATGAGATTGTTAGGATCAATTGATTAACCGATTATCCAACCTGGAAGCCCTATTCCTAGACTACTTTGATTTTTTAGGATATCATCAAGAAAGCCATGGCATTCTCTCAATTATTCATTTTGAAGGAGCAAGTATCCATGCACTAGAATAGTAAAATAAATTTGATTTTCAAAGAGATTTAGTTTTTCTTTAACAAACAATTACTTGCGAAATGTTATGAAACCACACTTCTTTTTTCTAATTTTTATGTGCTATTTCTGACACAAGGTTCAAGTATATTCAAGGGGGGAGTTAGGATTCAAAGATAAAAGAGGCCAAAGAGTAGGAGTTCAGCCAAAACAACAACGGGCTAAAATTTAATATTTTTTATTTAAAATTATTTTTTATATATTTTTGAATGATTTTGATGTGTAGATGTTAAAATTAAATTTTTAAAAATAAAAAATATATATTATTTTAATATATTTCTGAGCAAAAAATATTTTAAAAAATAAATGTAACTACACTTCCAAACATGACTGAAATTATTGAAAATAAAAAAGTAAAATGAATATTAAAATAAAAAAAGTGGTAGTGTCTAGTTTATGAGAGTGCCAGCTCTGGTAAATATGTAAATTTGATTTTTCTGAATTTACAAAAAGGATATATCTGTCATTTTGGCGGAACAATATTGTGCAAATAGGGGTGTTGCTAATGGCACTTCTACTAATTTGACAAAGTTGTTTTCCTCCCTTCATCTTAAATGCGGTATTACTCCTTATAAATTATCCAATAAATACATTATGCTAATTATATTTGGTACTCATCACTTAACCTTTAACAACAACATCAAGTACTCCATTACTAGATGACAAACTACTTGTTAATTTAAATACTTTGTTTATTTATTTAATGTAATATCCAAGGTATATTTTATAATAAATATCTTGATTTATATTCAATCAAATATACACTCTCGAGGCTCTGAAGTTAACGATTATGTAAGTCTCCAGTGACTCTAAGGCTTGTGACCCTTGAATTGGTGATTTCTAGAGAGCAAATCCAGAATTTGACTAGTTGAGCTACACCCCTTAGAGTTAAAAAATAAATGAAACATTTCTAAAATAAATAAATAAATCGAGCATTAATTTGAACAAATGTCTTGTGGATCATAGATATTATATTAAACAAATAAATAAAGCATTAAAATTACCAAATACTTTGCGGTTTTACGGTAGAGTTAGTTGAGTCAGGTAAAACATTAAATCAAAAAATTAATATATTATATTAAATTTAATAACAACATCAAAGAATTCTTTTTTCCATGGATATTTTTGTCACATTCAAATTTTTTAAATCCAATCGACGGCATAGCATGGGGCAATAAAATAGTAAATACTGTGTATGAACAGTACATTAACTTAACGTCAATGGATGGTCAGAGATAAAGATTAAGACCAAAAAAATAAACTTAAAGAATTCAACATAATTACACAAAGGATCTCCTTTATTAATGGACCCTACGAAGGACGAACAAACAAAATTAAGAGTGGAAACTAAAACAGTGAATTAAATTCTAGAAAACGAAATATTTGGAATTTGCTGGGGTAATGGGTCATCGAACTGTCCATGGTTTTGTGGTTCTAGATGATACAGATGATGAGCGTGTTGGGAAGTATTGTTGTAGTTATTTTTTAAAATATTTTTTATTTAAAAATATATTAAAATAATATTATTTTTATTTTTTTAAAATTATTTTTAATATCAACACATTAAAATGATCTAATAACACTAAAAATATATTAATTTAAAAAATAAATTTTTTTAAAATACTTGTAAAATACAAAAACAAACGGAATATAATAAAGGCAAGAAACGTGCTTGACTGAACAAAATATTTTTACCATTAGAAAAAAGGGTGGCATTAAAACGTGGTGAGTCTGCCGAAGGAGGCGGCATTTTAAGCCTCTGCTTGGATTCCCAGAACACGGACCCTTTTTTTTTTCTTTTTTTCTTTTTTTTCTGCAAATTTTCTTGATCGCCTGAGACACAAGTGATGACGTGGGTGTCTGCGCTCTGTACTGCAATGGAACAGTGGCTTTACCTATGTGGTTCCTGTTGCTCCGAAGCCCATCAGAGTTCAAAGCAAAGACAGCGATAGCGGCAGAAGAAAAGTCCTCTAAAACCTGTCTATTTTGCAGCTATATTTGACTCTTTCTGTAACTGCGACTTTCTGGTCATTTTTCTCTTTGATTTGAGAAATTACTCTGTGTACAGATAGCAACCAGTTATTCAACCCGCGGATAAATAATTTATTTTAAAAAACAAATATATATACTTTTTAAATGTATTTTTTTAAAATCAATTCTAGTTATAAATCAAAAAACATGTATATTTAATTAAATATATTAAGAATTATTTATGCTAATAAATACAAAAAATAAAGTATTAAAATATTTATTCAACTAACCTCGCTACAGGTTGAATATTATTTTTCTAACACAAAAGAATTAATGTATAAATGTTATTAACACGGTTTTTTACTTTGATTAATAAATATAAATGTAAATAAAAGAATCGATACTTATATATAATAAAATATGATAAATATTATATATATTAATAAAATAAAATATGATTTTAAGCTAATTTTTAAGGTAGCAGAATAATGAAACAATATTGCAATTGCTATAATGAAAAATATTTTCATTAATCTTTGTATAATAATTTTTCAGACAAAACTGTAAATAAAAAAATAAAAAAAATTATAAAAGAATAAAGATAAAAACAAAAAAAAATGATATAAATACACAAAGTGTAGAGTGATAAATATTCAAAGTGTAAAAAATAAAAAATAATATTTTTATTCCAAAAAAAAGTGTAAAGAGAAAAAATAAAAAAATATTAAAAAAATAAAAATAAGAAAAAATAATGATAACTAAGCCAAGTATAAAATGATAAAAATATAAAATATAAAGAGAAAAAAATATAAAAAAAACTTGTTTTCTAAAAAAAAATTAGAAAATTAAAATTTTTCCACCACTACAATAAAAAAAATTAGTAAAATCTATAATTTTATTATTTCCACTGGATAATAGGTATTGTTTTAGTATATGTATACTATAATGTGAATTATTTCATGGGAATAGTTTAACGTTTTGTTTTAAGTGATAATAATAACAATATACTGATAAGTATTAAAGTACGGAATATGTTTTATAATTATTGACTATGACGGTACTATGGTGATGTTTCAAAATATATATTTAATAGACCAAGAAAATAAGTGTTAATTGTGTGTACTAATTAGATTATATATTAATTAAGATCCGTTAATGTACTTTCTAATTTTTTTTTTTATTTGTTTATCATGTAGAAAGAGATTTGAAAAGAAGCAAGTACTATTTAGTGAGAAAAAAGAAGCAAGTACTTTCTAATTGAATGACATTTTCTAATTAATGTTTATTTTAATTATGATTATGAAGTTAATTATAAAATTAATAGTATTCTTATTGATTAGCTACATATTAAGTGCAAAAAAAACATGAAAAGTACTTAACAAAATAAAATTGTTGATTTATTTTATGTTGATTATTTTGATTAAAAATTTGCTATTATTATAAAGGTATTTTTTTTCAATGATTATATAATATTAAATGTGTTTATGAAAAAAATTTGAAGTTTGCAATTCATTATTCTAAAAGTCAATGGAAGATAAATAAATTGTCAATTGATGTTTTAAAATATATAAAATTTAACATGAAGGTACTAAAGTTGACATCTATAATTGATACACATCTAAAACAAAGAAAGAAAAGGAGTTATAGAATCTTAATTGGACATTTATAAGATCAAGACAAAAATAATTTTAACTCGAGAATGAGTTTTTTTCAACCCAGAAAGAATGATGCCCGAGTCTTATGTAATATATTTATGATATAAGAATTAATTAATTAATCTAAGAACATGTGATTAGCATGTGACTTTCCTTTATAAGCTAATTAGTTTTACTAGGGGACCAACTTAGGAACCCTTACTACATGGTTCTAGGGTTTTAACTAGTATTTAAGGGTTGCTACTATTGTAAAAAAGTAACAGCTTTTATATTTTGATAATTTTATAAACAAAATAGTTTTTTTTTAGTTTTTAATTCCAAACAACCAGTCTATGGATATATTAGCTATCTTTTGATCCATTATCTAATACTATTTATTATTAAATATAAAATGATAATATATATATATATATATATATTAAATAATATGATAATATTTTTTAATTCTAAACAACCAGTTCATTCTTGTTTCTCTAAAGCTCTTTTCATGGTTGATGAAACTTTAATGTAGCGGTAGCTATAGTAATGGCTACATCAACGACATGTGATGTTAGTGGCTAAGTTAGTGGTTATGCCCACGACTATACCCCACGTGGCTATGTCAGAAGGTACACCCACGACTACACCCCATATGACTATGCTAGTGGCTACACTAATCGTGACGCTCACGACTACATCTATGGTTACGACTACGCCTATGGCTACGCTTCATAGCTTTGTCCATGGTTACGCCCACAAACAACTTTTACGGCGGCTTGTACACCAAAAAGATGACATTACCCATTATAAGTATTTTCTTCCCTAAAAAGGTGACATATCTGTTTACAAGACTTGAAGCTCTGATGATACATAAAAAAAACCACACAGGAAATAGTCGACTAATTCATTTAACAACCTAGGTCGACCAGTTCAACCTGAATAAACGATGGGTACACATCTCTATAAATATCTAGGATATTTATGAGATATTTATATAAAATATATTAAAACTTAGATATTTATCAAAATATTTATTTTTAAAAAGTCTATATAAACAAAGCTTAAATGGTAAGAGCTCATTTTTTTAGACTACATGTCTTTAAACAAATACAAGATTTAACACAAGTCTAACACAACATAAGTTTAATACAAAGACTTAAACAAGGCTTAAGAAACATTTAAGCCTATGGAATATAACTCACTCTACAAATATTATACTAACTTAAGCATTAGAGTGTTTTTCTTATAAGTGTCGTCGAGCTCATCAAGTCTTTTAGGTTCAGTTTTATCAGCTCATAAAAAGCATCCATAATCTTTCTACTAAGAACATTTTCCATCCTCGTCGATTTTAAAGATATATATATAAACATAAATATTTTTATAGAAGTAAACTGATTGTATTTATATACCTTATTTCTCAAGGACTATTGGCAAGTTAAGCAACAATCTCGCATGCTATGGACCTGTTGTTGAGTTTCCCAGATTGATAATAACGTGTAATTTTGAAAATAATAATTTGAAAGGAATTGGATTGGTGATATCCATATATTTTAAAGAAACAAACAAATTTTTTAGAGTGGGATTTGAACCCATATCTTATCGGATCAAAACCATAATGGTGGCGCCTTAGATCTAGGGATGAAAATGGATTTTCATGCATCAATATTTTTATTATATTCATAGCTTATTACCATTAAGTAAAAAATTGAGGTATTGATACAAGAATTTTTGTTGAATATTTTATTATATTATGATTAATTATTAATCTAGAAACATGTGATTAATTAGCATATGACTTGTTAAAATATTGTCTTTATAAGCAGGGGCAGAGCTAAGATTATTTGATAAGGAGGCCAAAACTAATATAACAACGTATAATTGTTTACATGTAAACCAAATTGGCATATAAAAGCAAAATTCACATATTAAAAAAAAAACTCATATATAAAAGCAAATCTAACATAAAAAATGGGATTATTGGTCCCTGAAAACTTATACTAAATTAAAGTTGGGTATGTGCTCTTCAAAGAACTCAATTTGGCTAGAAAGATCGTGTCTAATTGTATATTGGACCTGGTGATAGTAAAGTACATGTGAGAAAAAATTGATAATTTTGACGGTTCTGCTAAAAACAAAATATAAAAAAAATCCAAGTATAATCAAAACAAACCCATAAAATATACCCAATTAATTAGAAAAAATAACATTCACTATAACAAGAAATAAAAAAAATGGTAAACCTAGTAGATTTTAAAAAAGAAAAAATAGCAGAATTATATATATATATATATATATAAACCTCATCAAATTCTTAATAAACATAAAAAAGCAGAAGATTTTAAATTTGAGTCACTAATTACTTTGTTTTGATGAATAATGAATTAATTGGCAACTTTGTTTTAATCTTTCCGCATTGCTTTGTATTATTATATTTTTTGGTTAGGACTTTAAATAAGGAAGATAGAGAAATGGTAAAGAAAGGTAATTAAATTGAAAAAATTATTATTTTTTATTTATATGGAGAGATAATTTTAAATTCAAAGATAACTAATGAAATAATAATTTATTATTAGAAAGCACATTACTTGTTATATTTAAATAATAAAAACACAAAATTCTAAAATATTTTGCAGGGCTGTTTTGCAGGGACTAGGACCCCTGTTTGCCACCTCTTAGTTCCGCCCCTGTTTATAAGTTAAGTAGTTTTAGTTGTGGAGCAAGACTAACCTTTTCATGCAAGGATCTAAGGCTTTAACTAGTATTTATGGATTGTTACTATTGGAATAAGCAACAACTTTGATATTTTGAGAATTTTATAAAGAGTTTTTTTCTCTTTTTCGGGGTGTTTAGCCTAGATAACTAGTCTTTGGTTGTGTTAACTATCTTTAGCTATCTTTTCTTCTTCTTCCTAAATCAATTGATACAAAATTGATCCTGATTTTGGTGATGATAGCCAAGTGAGTGAGAGTTCCAAGGTTCAACTAAAATAAAGAGATGTTAGAGTTGTGAATAATGTTAAACCAACTTAAGTAAGAGGTATTATCCCTAATTGAAATTAAATTGAAAGCTTTAAAGCAGACTTTGAAAGGTAACCACAACTTCTTAGATATATGAAAGGTAGTCATAAGAATACAAATTATTTTCATGATGGTAAAGCCATAAACTATATGGTGCGAGGTAGATTGAAAGAGTGTAAAAACCCCACACATCAATGGAGGAAGAGATTTGAAAAGAAGCAAATACTATTTATTGAGAAAAATGTGTAAATTTGAGTTACTCACCATTTTATGATGAGATAGAAGTTGATTGATATATAATGTGTATTTTGATGATGATTATGATGTTAATAATGACAACAATGATTTCATCAATGGTATTCTTATTGATTAGCTAAAGATTGAGTGCAAAGAAAACATGAAAAATACTTAACAAAATAAAATTGTTGATTTATTCTATGTTGATTCTTTTGATTAAAAGTTTGCTATTATCATGAAGGTATTTTTTAAAATGATTAATTATATAATATTAAACGTATTGATGAAAAAAATTTAAGGTTTGTAATTCATTATTTAATTTAGAAGTAAATTTGTCAATCGATATTTTAAAATATATAAAATTTAACATGAAAAAATTAAAGTTGACATCTATAATTGACACACATCTAAAACAAAAAAAGAAAAATAATTCTATAATTTTAATTGGACATATATAAAATCAAGATAAAAATAATTTTAACTCAGAAATGAGTTTCTTTTGATCCATCCAGAAAGAATGATGCATGGGTTTTATATAGAATATATATGATATTAGGATTAATTAATTAATCTAAGGACATGTGATTACCATGTGACTTCTTAAACCATCTCCTTTATAAGCTAATTAGTTATACTAGCGGACCAATACTAGGAATCTTTTACTACATGGTTCTAGGGTTTTAACTAGTATTTAAGGGCTGCTAGTACTGTAAAACGGTAACAGCTTTGATATTTTGATAATTTTACAAACAAAATAGTTTTTTTTTTTATATATATATATATAGTTTTTAATTCCAAACACCCAGCCTATGGATATATATTAGCTATCTTTTATCCATTATATATATATATATATATATATATATATATATATATATATATATGTGAGGTGTGTGTGTGTGTGTGTCTCGGATAGGGTTAGGATAAGGTTTTCGGATCGGGATATCAATGGGCAATTAGAACAGATTCGCTCATCACTGTAAATACATGACAATTACGATAGCAAGTTAAGAACTAGCGACGAGGACCCTTGCGGATAATCCCAAGTATCCATGTATTTTCAGGACAAGTTAAATTAGTGTTGAGCATATAAGACCAGACTGGAAATTGTGTTTGCTAGTTCACAAGGACAAAGTTCCAAGTCCGACAAAACTCCTTACCAATTATATATAAAATTTACTGAGTACTTTCGTCATTCAATCCTATTTCCAATCAAATTAAAGTGTTTTTTCCTTTTAACAGGAAAACAAATCAATGAAAGATTGAAAACAGCATGTACATCACAATCAACCTTCCTGCCCTATCTGGGAAAAAGCCCTAGAAGTGCCCATCTTAAACTGTTAAGAAAATACATTTTGGGAATTCCCAAAAGACGGTTTAATGAAAGTGAATTTAATCTAATAATTTAAGCTGTTAGGTGAAATTTCAAGATATAATTTATATTATTTTATAATACAACTTCTCAAGTAAATGTTTTTAGACTTGAAAGTTGTACAGATTTATATTACTTTACATTTAATTTTTATTAAATAAATAGAAATAATGAGATTCAAACTCGTGACTGCTTAGCCATCAAAACTCTAATATCTTATCAAAAAATCATTTCACTTAAGAACTCAAATTATTAGATAAAATCACAATATATATTTATATTATTCTTTATAACATGTTGATGATCGGAGATAAAGATTGGGTTTTTCTTCATAGTACTCTAAAGTCCATGATTAACTGTGATTACGATGACTTGTTGACATGAACTTGGGAATGGAATTCGTTCTTGTCAAAGAAAAACATCAAGAAAAAATAACACACACACACACACACATATTATACAGCAGAAGATCAGGATTATGATTACAGAGAAGACGAAGACGATGGATACGTGAAGGGTTACGGCGATAACAACGTGGGAATCAGAAGAGCATAACAATGTTGAAGGTGATGGTTCAAGCGTGATTAACGCAACAGAAAAAAACGCATGGAATATAAGAATATCCTCATTAATTACATCATGGATTACGATACTTTGGTGGCTGGAACATAGAATAGAACAACACCGGCCATTTAACACTTGTTTCATTCGCAGCGGGTTATAATTTATTTTTAAAAAAATATCGGGCATGCAAACTGTTTTAGTATATTTTTTTATATATAAAATTTAAAATTTAAAATTATATAACTAAATAATTCAATAACTATTTATATAATAAAAAAATCACTAAAAAAATCAAGAAAAAATCTGAAAAAAATAAAACATTCTGATATGATTCAGCCTATTATTCAGTCAACGATTATTCATGATAGAGATTCAGTTGGGAGCTTGATTTTGAGGAGAAGACCATTCAGCTAAGTAAGGGGTATTTTTTGGGTTTTAACTTGTATTCCATTCAACTATGTTAGATTTTTATACTGGGGAATGCATTCAGGTATATTGAGTTTGTTGGTGTTTATGGGTTCGATCCAATTACAGTGGAGTAGCGAGAAAAAATAAGATGGTAATATATTTTTTATATTTTAATACAATCACAGGATAATATACCTTTAAAAAATCAACATCTTAATTTAAACAACAAATATATATATATATATTGTGAAACAGTTCTTCTCCCTTGTTCTTTCTTGACGCTGTCTTTCTCCGGTTTTCCTTTTTCTTCGCATTGCAATCTTTAATATCTTTAACATATGATCCAATGGTTCACAGTTTTTTCAAATTTTTTATTATTCGTGTTTTTTTTCTTGTTAAACATCATCATCTTAGAAAACAGATAAAATATGATTATGAGAGAAGCATTGCATTCTCTTGTTTCTTTTATAATTAGATAAAATTGTCTTGTTTTTTGTTTCATATATATATATACATACATACATGGTAAGAGCTATCCTTTTCATTTTTAAAATTTTGAATATAAAACCATTTAAGTGGTGGCTCAGTGGTAAGAGCTTGAGATCAAGAGGTTTGCTCCCTCTATGGTCTTAGATTCGAGTCCTGTGGTTGCTCATATAATGGTCACTGGAAACTTACATGGTCGTTAACTTCAGGGCCCGTGGGATTAGTCGAGGTACGCGCAAGCTGACCCGGACACCCACGTTAAACTAAAAAAAAAAAAAAATTTGAATACAAAAGTAACAGGCATGGCCAAGACTACATGTACATGTAGCCTCTATCTAGTTATGGCCCCAGTAAATAGGTAAGAAATTAATCTGCTTAGGTCCCAGAAAGCTTTTCCCTACTCATCATTGATTTGCTATGGTTGGTGTCTACTCCCATAAGAGTCCTTGTATCCCTGATCTGAACGCATTCGTCTATGGATCTGTTGGTATCACTCCGAGCAACTTAATTACCGGTTAATCTGATTTAGCACCCATTGTCATCGATCGGTGTAATTGTTGACTTGCCTCTACCAAATTGAATGCTGAAGCAACCAAACACAATTATTTCTACTCTTTGTATGTAATTTTCTTCCAGCAGAATAGTTTGAACTTGAAACCTTCCTCAATCTCAAGCGAGTGAATTCTACTGGCCAAATTTAAAGAAAATTAAACAACTTCAATCAAGCAATCATTTTGTCTTCTACTCGTAAACCATTGTCAAATAAATATCCCCAATAATTAGATAGCCAATATTAAAACATTTTGATCCATAGTCCTTATTCCTGAATATTGAGTTATAATTTGTAGATTTCTGAATATTGCTTCATTATTCTTTCTTTATTTCTTTGGGTTTTTCTTTTTTCCAGCACTCATATGCCACTTGCGCAATAGTGGAACCAGTAGCAATTTTCTTTTTATCTAACAATTATTAATATATTAAAAAAAACAGATGAAAGATTTTACTTGAAACTCAAAGACGACATTATCAGAAAGCTGGCAAATGTCGACATAATACTCTATTGGTGTATAGTAAAGATTTCATCATCATTTTTCAATGCCAATGGAATCGTCAATGAAAATCCGTTGTTGGAAAGTATCTCGTCGGGTTTTCTATTTCATCACCGTTTATTCTACCAATAGAATTTCTTATCGGTAGGTTGTTACACATTCTATAAGTTTTACAAAAAAATTCATAATGGAAGTGAAATTTTTCAGTGAAAATATTGACGGAAACACCGATAAAATCATCTTTCCATCGGTGATTCTATTATAGATTGCAATTTTTTTGTTTGTTTGTTATGATACCTAAGTCAATAATTGTTTGCTCACAATAAACCCACAATCATAACAATAACTCATCTCCAAAAATTTACTTATGCAAATTTCACAATTCATGTAAATAGTTCACATCAATTAGATAAACAGAATTCCATATACAAATATTTTTTTAAAAGCTATAGATATGAACAATACATTAAAATTCTTAAATTCATGATGTGTCTATAGTTGAAATAGTGTGGCCCGCACTTAGTTCTTGGACCAAAGCCATAGGCAAACCATAAACTTGATTTTTATCGGGTTTATTACCTGCAACTGTTTCCAACCATACTTGAGGATCACAAGGAAGATGAGTAGAAGTGTCTTCACCAAATTGAGCAAGCATGTTGACATTATGTCTCCTATAAAACAAAAAAAATTCTTAAATTCAATTATATTGCATGTTAATGATGCAAATAAACAATCTTAAATGAATGATAACTATCAAAATACTTACAACAAATACTTATGCTCTTGTATAAACAGATGTTTTCTCATTTTTTCTCTATCCCCCTTTTCTTATATGAGTTTCATCATATAACCTCATTGGAGTTGGTTCTTGTCCCAACTGTTTTTTCTACAAATTAAATATTTTGTTAAAAGTCTCACAAATAAACACATAATTAAAACTTCAACATAAATAATAAAATATATAAATAGGCTCTTACTAGCTAGGCGTTTTATGTGGTTGATAAACGAAATCCCTCATCTGGTGTGCTTGCTCATTAAACTATGAGTTTTTTTATTTCTATTTTGTGTACCGGATTGTGAGCGTTTTGTATAAATTTTTGAAACCATAAACTTTTTATATAGTGCCCAATTACTTTATATGACATGCCTTAGTCTATAGCTTTTCTACTTCTCTACGTAATTCAAGTTGATTTTCCTAATTGCTTGTTTATGGATATCATACTAAAAGTCATGTAACCTAGTACAAAAATTTATTTAAAAACAATTAGGTAAGGAAATAAAAGAATACAAGTTTACAATAATAAAACATTAACTTATTTAAAATTACCTTATTGCACTGTGGTTTTTCTACACTCTCTTGACAACCACCTCATTGCTCTCATCCCATCAAAGTTTTTTCTTAATTGATTTTATACATCAATTAGTTTTTAAAATTTTAAAAACTAGTAACTCAAATTAAAGATTATTATATAACCTTAAACTTTCCTCATCAAATATCTACTATATACATCCATTCAAGATGGTCATGAAGTTGACTCTATTAAGACAATGGCCTTTTGAATGACCACTTCATCATAAAGGTGATTGAACGAAAAACCTCAATATCAATAAAAATAAACATTAATTTAAGCAAGTTATTTTTATGTAATTGTAAAACTTAAAACAACTTAATACAAATAAATAACATCATAAGATAAAACAATTATATAGATAACTTGCCTTTTTATTCAGCTATAATTTTGCTTGAAATAGGCTTTATCAGATAAGAGATACATGTTGTATTGTCCTCAATGATTGAGCATTGGTTGATAACTTCTATATTAATTACCTCTTTATAATCATCACCTATATTCACGACATGATCACTAACAATACTACTTGAAGAAGATGTAACGCTCTTTCGGACTTGGATTTGTTTCTTGTATACATGGTACCTAAAAGGAAAAAATAAGCACAATTAAGAAATTAAACATATTATAAAATACAATTTTTTTTTATCTAAAATGCAAGAAGAAAAGATGGCTTCCTATGTTAAGTGCATAGATAAAGACAATAAATTGAAAGAATATACACACTTCTAGACATTTATAGAATCAAAATTTTTGCTTTGCATATTTGTAGAAAAACACCTATCTACTTCTTAAAATCAATACTTACATATACAAATGTATAAGCATGCATTGGTCCCAACACTTCATGCTTTATAATATGTAACCATTAAAAACCTTCTAAGCTACGATTTATTAGAAAATATAGCTTTGGTTAAAGTTAGGTTGACCATCAAATTGTTAATTCCACATGATTTCTATATTATATATTTGAGTCAACAAGATATTAAACATCTTTAATTAACTAATTGCTTTTGTAAAATGAGATGCATTTCTTTAAATGGTTCCATGCCTAATACACAATACCACATACAAACACCTTTATCTTCATCATAACATGCACAATACAAGTCATAGAGAAAACAAGAATACTCATTCTACAAAACATTCCTAATGCCTACTGTAGAAGAACAGGTCAAAGAGAATCCCAAAGATGTCCATGCTTCAACAAACTCCATGTCTGCAGGAGTGTAGCTATCCAATATTCAAATTTTGAAATCAACAAGTTTGTATGTATTTAAATTTTGAACTCATGAGATGTATATGCAAATATGTAGGACAACAATTAGAATTATTTTCTATTTAAACTCTCTGTAAATGCACATATGAATAATACAGAACATCACAGTATTTTTGTATTCTTCTTTATAAGTTGAAATTGTTACATGGTATCAGAGCCTTGATGACCAAGCGGTTATGAGTTCGAATCTCACCACCCCCATTTATTTGATAAAAATTAAGCACAAGGTAATATGAGCATGTACAAATTTCAAGGTCAAAAGGCTCACTTGAGGGGGTGTCTTAGAGAATAATATAAATCATATCTTGGAACCTCAACCACTAAAAGACATACGTCTTCTCCTCTCTAATCCTAAATGGCCTTCTCATCCTCCTCAAACTCCACCGCTCCTACTACTATCCCAACCCTCTCTAATCTTCCATTTACTATAAATGTCAAACTACACTCCTCCAACTATCATGTATGGAAAGCTCAAGCTTTACCATACTTCCGAGGTCACGATCTTTTTGGCTACCTTGATGGCACAATATCCAACCTACCCAAAGAAATATATTTCTCTGACTCCAACACATGTGCCATTCAAAAAATTCCAAATCCTTAATATAATCAGTGGCCTCGTTAGGATTTCTTAATCCTAGCCACCATCAACTCCTCACTCACAGAAAATATCCTCACTCAAGTCATGTCTTACACCACATCTTGTGAGGTATGGTTTGCACTTGAGCGCAACTTCTCTTCTCTTTCTCGTGCTAAAGTGATCCAAATTCGAACCTAATTGGCTAATGCTAGAAAAGGCGTATTGACATCAAATGCATATTTCCTCTCCATCAAAAGAATGGCCGACGAGCTTGCCCTTGCTAGACAACCTCTCATCAGTGATGATATAATCACCTATGTTCTTGCAGGACTTGGCCAGGATTATGACTCCTTGGCCTCTATAATTACCTCAAGACTCGATCCTGACAGCTTGAAGGAACTCTACTCCCTACTTCTCATCTATAAATCATAATAATCAGCCCTTCAATTTGTTGCTTCTGCAAATCGGGTCACAACATAACCTTAGCAGCAAACCCGCCAACCTGGAACTTTTCAATACTCCAATCGAAATCATGATAGCTATTGTGGTCGAGGACATGGAGGATATTCTCAATCTCATTATTCCAACCAATCAAACTCTCTTATCTATCAGGTATGCTTCAAACTAGGATATAGTGCTAGCAAATGCTATCACTGCTTTGATTTATCTTATTAGGATGAACACAATTCAAAGAACCAACCACAAGCATTGCTTGCTGCCCACTATCTACAAACTGACAAAGAATGGCATCCCGATACAGGAGCCACCTATCATCTCACAAATGACATGAACAATATTCATGTTCAACATGAAGGTTATGATATACAAGATCATGTTCAGGTGGCTAATGGTGCAGGTCTGAAAATTATGCAAAGTGGCACTTCTACTATATTGTCTCCCTCTAAATCATTTGTTCTTAATCAAATTCTGTTTGTTATCAATGTTTAAAAAAAGTTGTTATTTGTTCAGCATTTTTGTTTAGACAATAATGTTTTCTTTGAGTTTCATGCCTCTTTCTTCATTGTGAAGGACTACTCGAGGAATATCCTACACCACAGCCCACTCAATAATGGTCTCTACAACTTCTCAGCTTCATTAGCTCATCTTCAGCCACAAGTTTTCTCTAGTTTTTGTGTTTTCCCAAATATGGCATCGTTGTCTTGGACATGCTTCATTTCCAGTTATCAATAAAGCTATTTCTTTATCTATTCAAAATAAAAATAGCTCCATTTGTTCTGATTATCAACTAGCCAAGAGCCACATTATGCCCTTTACAAATATTCATGTTAAAGTTTCGAAACCCATATAATTAATACATTCGGATATTTGAGGGCCAGCTTCTACATTATCCACTTCTAGTGCATGATATTATATCAGGTTTTTAGATGATGCTACTAAATTCTTGTGCCTTTTTCCCTTAAAACTAAAATTTGAAGCATATCAAACCTTTCTATGTTTCCAAGCTGCTGTAGAACGCCACTTTAACAGAAAAATTAAAGCTCTTCAAACTGATTTGGGGGGGTGAAAATCGTAGCTTAAATACAGATCTACAAAATCAAGGAATTAAGCATCGAATAACATGTCCCTATACACATCAACAAGCTGGTGCCATTGAGCAACATCATAGGCAAATTATTGACGTTGGACTGACATTGCTTGCTTACTCCAATTTGCCTAAATTATTTTGGGAAGATACGTTCTTAACTGCTTTTTTTTTTTATTACTAATAGACTATTAACTCAAATCTTAAACCAGAAATCACCATATGAAATGGTTCATCATCAAAAACCATATTATAATTTTTTATGTGCCTTTGGATGTGCATGCTAGCCCTATTTACATCCCTATAATCGACATAAGCTTGATTTTCGATCCAAAAACTGTATTTTTATTGGGTATAGTATTGGTCATCGAGGTTACAAATGTCTAGATGTTTCTATAGGAAAAATCTTTATGCCACGCCACTTTGTCTTTGATGAAAATCTCTATCCATATAACAAAAACAAATCCATCAATCTTTTATCAAAAGCTAATCCTGTTACTTTACTATCCAATCTTAATTTGTCTTCTGCTAGTTCTTTTTTTTTTTCTGCAGGTGAAACTCTAACATCTACTATATTAAGCAATTTGAATATTGTCTCATCATCTGGTCTTAAACATGATCATTATGTTGCTTTGGGTTCTCCGGCAAGGGATATCACTCAACCTTAGAATGAAGATAGTCCATCACAAGCTCCTTTACCTTCTCCGCCTGCTCCATAAAAACAGAATTTGCACCCGATGACCACAAGAAGCAAAAACAACATCCATAAAGCCCAAATTACCATCTGATTCACACATCAGATATCCCATTTCTAAAGCCTTTTTGGCCAAATTCCAAACACCAGAACAAGAACCAACTTACTACACAAAAGCTGTTAAAAATCCAAACTGGAGGGCTGCTATAAACAAAGAATTTGATGTCTTATTGAAAAATAGAACTTCGAATTTGGTTCCCAAACCAACTAATGCTAATCTAGTTGGATGCAAGAGGGTATATTAGATCAAAATGAAAGCTGATGGTGATATTGAAAGATTTAAAGCAAAACTCGCAGCCATAGGATTCCATCAACAAGAAAGATTTGATTTCAGTGAAACGTTCAGTCCTATGGTGAAACCTACAACATTAAGGTTGGTTCTATCACTAGCTATTTCTCATGGTTGGCATCTTAGACAAATTGATGTCTAAAATGCTTTTCTACATGGTTACTTGCACGAAGATGTTTACATGGCTCAACCTCTGGGTTTTGTTCATTCTTAATTCCCAAACCATGTTTGCAAACTTGAAAAGTCTATCTATGGTCTTCATCAAGCACCAAAAGCATGGTTTTCACGCTTGACTGATAAGCTCAAAGTCGTTGGCTTTATCGGAAGTCAAGCCGATCACTCCCTCTTTGTTTATTATCAAGGGTCCACTCTTATCTTTTTTTTTTATTTATGTCGATGACATAATCTTAACTGGAGGTGACATCAGTTCTATAAATAGAGTGATCAACTTACTGTAGGATGATTTTGCAGTCAAATATGGGTGAACTCAGTTTCTTTCTAAACATTGAAGCTATCCGAACTGGTCATAGTCTCTACCTATCACAAAAACATTATATTCTAGATCTCTTAATGTGTAGCAAAATGGACAAAGCAAAACTATGTGTTACTCCAATGCCAACCTCGCTGCCCTTGACAAAATATGATGGTGTTCCATTCCATGATCCATATTTGTATCGAAGTATAGTTGGAGGGTTACAATACCTTTCATTTACTCGGCCTGAACTTGCATTATCAATTTATAAAGTTAGCAAGTTTATGCATAATTTCATGGAGATGCATTGGACAACAGTTAAACGCATATTGCATTATTTAAAACACACCATTTCTCATTCTTTACTCATACAACTTACTGCCAGTGTTTCATAGAGTTGCAAGCAACAACAAACTGTAGCTCGCAAACTCACAAAATCCGAATACAAGGCACTTGCAAATACGACAATAGAAATTCAATGGATAAAATCAATACTTAATGATCTTGGTGTCCCAATTGTCCGTTCTCCCATTTTGTGGTGCGACAACATAAGGGCTACTTACTTAACTAGTAATCCGTTATTTCATGCTCGCACAAAGCATATTGAAATCGATTTTCATTATGTTCGTGATCAGGTTTTTCGTCAATAGCTCAATGTTCGTTTTATTTCTTCTAAGGATCAGTATGCAGATGCTTTAACAAATTCACTTCCTTCTATTCGATTTCATAATTTACGTGACAATCTCAAGGTTCGGTCCTTACCCTTTCGATTGCAGGGGCGTGTAGAAGAACAGGTAAAAAAGAATCCCAAAGATGCCATGCTTCAACAAACTCCAAGTCTGGAGTAGTGTAGCTATCCAATATTCAAATTTTAAAATCAACAAGATTGTATGTATTTAAATTTTAAACTCATGAGATGTATATGCAAATATGTAGGACAATAGTTAGAATTATTTTCTATTTAAACTCTCTATAAATGCACATATAAATAATATAGAACATCACAATATTTTTGTATTCTTCTTTACAAGTTGAAATTGTTACACCCATAAACAAAAGTGACAATTGCCACCATATTAGTTATCCAACCCTATTAACATAAAACAACTAACAAAGAAAATCCACAACTAACAAGGAAAATCCAATATATTTGGAAAGCATAACTAATTTTCTAGCAAGTAGAAACTTTCAACAACACTTCTATGCCATACATAGAAAAACAAACTAGAGAACAAACCAATTAACATAAATCATGCAACTCGATAAAAATATAAAATAACACATAAACAATTAAAAAAAATCAATTTCAATTTCAACAATTAGCAAAATATATCCATATAACACAACTTATTTAACAAAAAAATCGAATTATTTGCTAATAAGTTATAATCCGAACAATTTATCAAATTACTTATAAACTAAATCATGAAATAAGTTAAAACCCAATTACCCAAGATGAAAATTTCTTATCATGTTTAATTTTTTCATTAAAACCCTATATAATCACTCCTAAATCAGTAAAAATCATAACAAACCACACTCGATTTAACAATGTCAAAGCCTAAGGTTATTGAATAAGAAATCAAATCTAAGATGGGAGAGGAGAGGTGTTATCGGTGCTGAGTTTGTAAGAGGGGAGGTGGTTGTCATGTTTGTGAGGGGGGAGGGTTGTTGTTGTGTTTTGTAAAATAAAAAAGAAGAAGAAATAAGAGAAGAGAGAGATTGTCGGGTTTTAATTCATTCTAAAATTACTAATGAAATTTTCATTGACAATTATATTGTCAATTTAATATGTTAGCATTGCCGATAAAATTTTTTATTTCATCACCGTTTCTATCGGAAATCACTAACAAATATTTTTCATTGTAATTTTTATCAGTAAACAATTATGAAAAAATTATCATCGGTTTTTCCATTGCTTTTTTTATAATTTTTTAGTAGTGTGATAGTTATTTTGTATTCAAACAAAAAAAAGATTTTATATAAACCTAAACCAAACAAATTTAAACGAGCATGGAATAATAATTAATCATATTACTAACAATTATTATTTATATTGATCATAAAAATGTAGTTTTAAACTTTAAACTAAAAAGTTCAAATAGATTTATAAACTATAAGGTTTATTCAAGTTATAAACTATAAAGTTTATATCAAACATGAAACTAGAAAATTAAATCAAGCTTTAGTAAAAAACAATTAAATATAGTTACTAACCTTGAATTTTATATTAATTTGTAAAAAATAATGTTTAAATCATGTGATAAACCATGATGATTTCTATAAATAAAATATAAAATTTATATCAAGTAAAGAACTAACACAAACTAAAAGAAAAATCTTAAACTGTATGATAAAAAAAAGCAATAAATATAAATGAAAATGTTAGTAAAGAAAGTTATAAAAAAAGCTTGTAAAAAAAAACATAGAGTTAAAAATAATAAATTTAAAAACAAAATAAGTTGTATAAGTTGAAAGATAAATTGTTAGGCTAGAGAAAACTTGTATCGAAATTGTTGACACATGATAGACTATAGAATTACGATGAGAAATGCTCATTAAATATTACTAAAATGGCTCATCATTTCATTATGCATATACTCATATTTCATTATGGATTCACACAATAAAATTATTGTTTTTTCCTTGAAGGGTAAAATCATTTAACTTGGTCTTAGGGGTAGGTAGAAAGATCTTTTCTATAAGACCTATTAGTTGTTACAAGAATGAACAAGGTTAATCAGTCTTTTTACATCTTTGTTGTACAATATAATTACTAAATTACTCTTAAAATAAAATAAATATTTTGCTTCGTTCAAGGGGTTTTAGACTTTTCAATTTTTATTGTTTAGTGCAATAACTTAAATGCCCCTCAAAATTAAACTTTCTTGGCTTCGGATGCAAGGACACTTTTTTTCATTTTTTTTAGTCTTTTTTTTTATTCTTAAGTGGGGTCAGGGGTAACTAACTCTTTTAATATATATATATAATTTAAATAAAAATTGTCTGAGTGTGCCTCGCAAGTGCCAACAAGTGGGCATTGTTCGCACCATTCGGGTGATACATACAATGCCTTAAAACATTTGAACGTCACCTTCTAGGGAGGCATTCGATGCACCTCGCCACCCTCATTATAACGATGAGGTGCATGCCACCATACGATCAACGGTGGGGCTCCAACCACATGTTTTTTCTTCCCTCCTTTCTTCCCTCTCTTTATAGAAAAACATGCTAGCCATTGCAAAAAAAACAAAGAAGTTTAGTTTTTTATTTATTGAATTAAATTAGGTCCTCATTCTTTTAATTGCAATGCATTTAGTCTTGAATCCTTTAATTAATTATTTATTTTCTTCAATTTCATCCCTTGACATTTGATTTTTATATCAAATTTGGTCATTACTCTTTTTTTTATTATCCTTATTTTTTCTTAATTGAAATTGTTTTTCAATTTCATCCATTGACATTTAATTTTTATATCAAATTTGGTCCTTATTTGTTTTTTATTATCCTTATTTTTTCTTAACTGAAATTGTTTTTCAATTTCATCCCTTATGATTTTGTTTTATTTTATTTTTGTGTCAAGTTTGATCTTCTTTTTAAATCTATTTTTTTAATTTTATTTTATATGCCTTTTTTTGTTGAATTTGTTTTTTTCAATTTTATCCATAACTATTTTGGTTGGTTGAGAATTTAACATTATTATTTTTTCAGGTTTGCTTTTTATATTGTACTTCGATCTCATAATCTGTGTCATAAGTTTTGAAGATTATACCGGGTCGGCTTCATTAATTAAAACAATTTCTAATATTCATATCAAGTCAATTAAAAAAATAAAAAATAAAATCCTTTCTAGAAACTAAACAAGAAAATCTTGTATACATACATGAATAAAAGAATTTATAATGCGTTTTGATCATAAGACCTTTAATGAGTGTTTGTTTTTGTGGTTGAACCTGTTTTTCAAAGTTTGTTTTGTCTGAAAAAATATTAAATTAATGGTTTTTTATATGGTTTTTGATTGTTTAAATATATTTATGTAAAAAATACAAACAAATACAGAAAAATTATCAGTTTGATTTATTTTCAATTGAAAAATATTTTTAAAAAATATTATACACTATATTATCAAATATACACTCACACGATAGCAACAAATGATGCTATATATTAAGAAATTTCATGATGTAACATAAGAAGTTGCTAAATAAAATCCCCATCCCCCCCTTGATCACTTGTGGTTCCATGAAGGCAATAATTAATTTTCAAGAAAACATAGTTTAAGGAAAACAAATAAGCATTCAATTTCAATGACTTTAAATTCGATGGAGATAAATTGATCGTAAAATTAGTAATGGAAAAAAGGACTTATTAAACATTAAAAAATACTCGCAACTTTAATCATAATGGTCTCCCAGTCCAGTGGACAGTGCTTAGACTAGAAACAATATATGCATCGAAAATATGCCTAGCATGCTGAAAAATACTCTTACTATAGCTTTATTTTTATTTAAATCCAATCAAACGGTTGGATTTAATAGAAAATAAATATTATTCAAAGACAAAAACTGTTAATTTTGTTTTGTTTATGTTTTTTTTTTAAAGAAGAAGAAGAAGAAAGAAACTGTAGCATATGGCTAGACACCTTTGCTAGTTTATAACAGCAATAATCTTTAAGCCCGTTTGAAAGTTTGGATAAACCCAGGTTCATTAGTTCCCAGCCCAGTCTCAAACCACATCATCCTAACTCCTAACTTTTTTATCACTGTTTAAGCCGAAGGCCATTCATAGTTAAGGGCCTCAAAGTTTGGATGTTCTTCGCGTGATGATTGCCAAATTTCTTTATGAGCAAATTGCACTTTCTTTCTTTGAGGCCCTTAACTATGAACCACAGATAAATTAGCAGCAGCAAATTGCACTTTCTTTCTTTCCTTCTCTTTTGGAGGATGATCGTCCGGATATCTAACAAATCTTGAGCTATATATATATATATACACACCTTCCCCATTGCAATTTAATGTACAATTGAAAAAAATAATACAAAACGTGAAATAAATGAGTTTCGGACCTATTTTACAAAATGAAATATATAATCACTAAACCATTCTCGTGTTGGCATTTTTGATGATATATCTGTGAAAGATAAAAAAAAAAAAAAAGTAAAGTAATTAACTAGGTTTTCTATTATGGCATTTTTATTAATAAACGGTGTTATAAGTAATAGTGAGTATATCAACAATTACATAATAATTACTCACTCGGAGAATAAAAAAATAAAACTTTATAGCAACTTACGCTCTATCTTGTCAGACAATTAAAACCTACATCAATAAACAAAGGGAGAAGAAGATTACGGAGATAATTTGATTTAGAGCGAAAAATTTTATTTTCATTTATTAATTTGAGGTGTGTGTTTTTTTATCTATACGTTTTAATTGATTTTTTTGTAGGCATATTAGCGTTATTGAGAAAGGTATAGAAATTAAGGTTTTTATGATATTTGATATTTAACCATTTTTAAGGAGTAAGTGTTATACTAACAGAGTCTTTGATTGATAGGAAATCATTGGATGTGATTTTTATGTTTCTAGTAGATTAATTTAGAGCAATAGTGAAATTAAGAATTTGAGAAAACAATGATGAGTTTGTAACTTTAGAATACTAGAATCCGGTCTTAAGGTAAGTGTTATGGTCAGAACTTGGTACCTAATTATAGTATCTTGTGAGTTCTTTGATCAGATAGCTCATTTTTCCAAATTGAAGTTGTCAATTAAGAGTTATAAACATTAGAAATAGGTCACCTGAATTTGTAATTTTTTAATTTATAATAACATAATTTGTCTTATAGCCCACTCTCAATTAGTTGGAGAGTACAATTTACTCGAATATTTTATGGTTTCAAAGTTTGCTTTTCTGTTTAATATATTACCAAAAATATTTTATTGTGTTTTTAATTGTTTTAGGAATTTCTATGAGTTTATGAAAAAATAATTTCTAATTAGTGAAATTTAGTAGTTAATAATTGAAATTTATAATTTATTTTAAACGTTTCAATATACTAAAATTAATTGACTTTTATGTAGAAATTGAATACTTTGAAGGTGTTTAATAAATTATTTTCTAAAAATAGTTGCAGTTAATAATTTTTGAAACCTTTACTTTAATTATTCTTAGAATACTTCTTTACCTTAAGTAAAAATGTTTCTAACCTTTTTGAATGAGATTTCATAATGTTATTATTTTTGGACCATAATTGCCATATGTTTTACATAATTATATTTGGTAGTAAATTATTAAAAAATAGATATTTTATAAGTAAAATAGGGAGTTGTAATAACATGGTTCCAATGTTGGGTGATTTTTTAAAGGAATTTTAGGATAATTTAAGCTAGTGATATATTAATGCTTTGATTAAACTAAGAATTAGAAACAAACTCATGTATTGCATTGGATATTAATGAGCATATAATTTAAGGTGATTGTTATTGTTAGGTTGTTAGAAGTCTTTGGTTGTCTCAAAGGCTAATATTAGATTTATGTAACAAGTTTGTAATTGTTCATCTCTTTGGTTAGTTATTCGGAGTTAGAAAGTATATATTTTATGTATTAAATGACTTTTTCTTATTAAAATATTTATTGTTTTGTAAATTAAGTGGATTAGACATGATAAATGATTTGTAAATAATGTTAAGTGTTTGTGAAAATATGTTTATGATTGAAAAAATATTTTGTTATTTTGAACCCATTCGTTGATTAAATATGAATGTTAATTTGATTGATTATGCTTTGGACTCAGTCTTTAGAGGTTAAATATTAGCACTTATAGACAAATCTATATAGAATTTGATGTCAAGTTATAGGGTAAAATATAACTCATTACTACTATGGTTAGAGAAATCATATTCCTTTGAATTTGAATTTGAATTTGACTTTGAATATTAGTGTGTAACCAATGTTTGTGTTTAAAATGATTGGTTTGAATTATTTAAGTTTGTGAATAATTTATAAATGTGCTTTTGGAATTTTGAATTTTTAAAAGTACTAATATTTTGGTTTAACAAATGAATTAATGTTAATATATATGTATTAGTAAGTTTTGGTATGCTTGGTCTAACTAAGTAGATGAATTATTATTTACTGAGTGCGACACTCACCCCTTATTGTTTTTTCAAAAGGTTTGGAAGAAGTTTTGAATGTCAACCATTTGCTTTAGATGATTTCTAAACTTTAATATTTCAATAATTATATCAATTTATAATCTTAGACTTGTAATATATTTGATTTTATTTTACTTTGAAATTAGGTTTTTTGATGTGGGATTTATATTGGGTTTAATTAATTTATGATTCAATATACTTTATTTTAATGAAGTATTATTTTGAATATAATTTTTTTAATTAGAGTTAAGATGCCATACATGTTTATGAAGCATGTGGCGTTGTTATATCAAAAGAGTATTTTTATATTTTTTGATTCAGGACATTATAAAATCATTTGATACAGATTTAAAGTTCCACTAGCATTTGACCTTTTGTGTAAGACACATATGGAATGAGGTATTATTATCTCCCTCCTTCCATGTATTTAGTTTTCTTGACACATGTTTTAAAACATATATTTAATATAATTTCTTTTAATCTCCAATAAATTATTTTAAATTATATATAAAAATTTGAATAGTTATTAAATTAAAATATTTAATGTTTAAAATCTTATTAAATTTATTAAGGTTTGACAATTTATTATTAAATTGGTATCTCTTATTTTAAAAATATAAACTTAGAAATATAACTTGAATTATCATGATGACTACTCTACTACAATAATTGAAAACCTTTATGGTGAAATAGTGAAGTTCTTTATTTTTTTTCAATTTTTTTCCATTTCCTTTTTTTTCTCTAAATTATATCTTCCCAATTATTTTCTTTCAATTTCATCCTTCAATATTTTATTGATTTTGAATTGATTATCATAATTTATTTTGATTTACTTTTTAAGATATTATCATAGTCTTAAATAAATGTCCTGATATTTGTTTGGTACTCGATTTTTTCAAGCGTCAATTTTTTTTTATCATATTATCAAATAAAAAATAATTTTTAAAAAAGTTTTACAATCTAGTAAAGTTCATGCTTAAGTCACGAGTTTAGCGAGTTAACTCGCGAAATCTAGGTTGATCTAATATATTGTCATCTCAATATTCAAAAAAATGATGTCATCTTAAAATTTCTTAAAAGTCAAACCATGTTTTTACCTGTCATATGGGTTGCTTTTGAACTTAACAAGTTGGATCATCTAGAGTTAACTCTTATACAAGTTAATTTTAAACTCCGGCTAGGTAAGGAGTAAGGTTGAAAGGTTTCAAGGTTAACTCGCTGGCTCAGGTTTAATAATAACACCAAATGATATTCCTAGAGTAGAAGATGTCAGATGTAGGTAGTTTTTCCAATGTAATTAGATATATTTCTATCAAAGCTTTATTGTCTTTAGTTTCAATATGAGACCTAAAGTTAAAGTAGCTTGATGTCAATGCTACAATCTTACATGGAGAATGAGAGGAGAATTTATACATTACAACAAATTAAGGTGTTTTTGTATTAATGATAAGGAAGGTCATACATGACTACTAAAAAAGTCTTTATATGAATTTAAGCAGTCTTCTAGTAGTGATATAAAAAGTTTGATACCATTGTGGTTGGCAATGACTGGAGTTAAAGAAAGTATGATCAATGTGTTTATTTCAATAAATTACATGATGGTTTCTATGTGTATTGACTACATATATAGATAATATGTTTATTATTGCCAAAGGCAATAAAAAATACACAACAAATGACTTAGCTCTAAGAGATGAAGAGTTTTTAAGTGAGTGTTTGGAAACGCGGTTGTACTCGTGTTTTCAAATAATATTTTGTTTTGTTAAAAAATAATATTTTTTGTATATTTTGGATGTTTTGGATCATTTTGATGTGCTGATCTCAAAAATAATTTTTTAAAAATAAAAAAACATTATTTTGATGTTTTTCGGCACAAAAAACACTTTGAAAAGCAACTACAACCACACTCCTAAACAAACCCTTAAATATTAAAAAAATTCAAGTTAAGGTAAGGCTTGCTTAAGATGTGAAATGAATTCAAATTTTAATTGTATAATAACCTGATGTTGAAGATTATGTGACTATTTTTTCTATCTTTTGAAATAGCTGAAGATTTTTTCGAAGAGATCATTGATGAGGGTCAAGTGATGAAGCAAATGATTTAGGAATTCAAGGATACTTTTCATCTTCCAACTTTATGTGGTTTCTATGCTCCATAATAAACTACAGTATAGGAAGAATAAATAAACAAAAAATGAATATTAATAAGGAAGGAAGATTTTCGTGAAAGCTCCACTGGCTTTTGGTACTATAACCCTAGCTTAGGCGTGCTACAATATCGAAATTAATAAGATGTTTCCTAACCATTGTAGGTGTTGGCGTGAAATCATTTACCTCTTTGCTCCTCCACATGTAAATGGCAAGTGATTTGACTTTGGACAAAGTATGGGTGCGCATGTACGAATGTTTGCTGAGCTATAGGCATCTAGCCGGAAGGGAAGACGAGAAGGGCACAAAGGCTCTCGGTTCAAAATTTATTTGAGTCTGGCAATCCTTTTGTCAATTCCCAACCTAACCGGGTAACTCTCGAGAAGCCGACGCTGTTTTCATAAAACGTTTTAAGTGTTTTTCCTTTTTAATATTTTCAAAATTTACGATAATGTTTTTTTTTACTCTTTCCTAAATTACCATATGGTCCTTAATTCATCAATGTACAAATTTTAAGAGACAAATTATTTATTTAATATTGGCTATTATTTTACATATTATTTATCATGACTTCAAATCAAGAATTGGTTATTCCAACCAATATTGCTTTAGCAAGTACTCTTTTGATAGTGGGGATTCTACCATCATTTTTTGTGGGGCATGGCAAAAAACATGAAAAGTTTAGTAAATTGAATTTTGAGAGGTGACAATAGAAAATGTTGTTTTTTTTTACCACCTTAAACTTGAAAAATTTCTTGTTAAAAAAAACATTAATACATGTGTATATTTAAATCAAAGGTTACTAGGAAACTTAATGGTCTTGCGAGAGTCTGAGTAAGGAAATGGTTGTGCAAGAGGAAGACGCATCACCCCTAGCGCACCCTACCTAAGGTAAATTTTGAAAAACATTAATACATTATTGTTTGATTGTTTTTCTAGGTCAAGTTTCTATCCATTGGTCTTTTTCTAATGTCTGAAGCATATCTCCCTTCATGATAGAGTCTCTACCTAATTGGGTTCAACTCTAACCGCTCTAAAGTTTAAATTTTGGCATCATATTTATTTTGCATTTTATATCTTTAATACATGAGGGTATACTCTATTATCTAGTTTTACACCACCAAATATTAAAGTCTACATCAAAACCCTAAGATAAAATGAACAAAATGATTGGTAAACGGATTTTGATATTTTGGCCAAATCCTAATGGATAATTATAAACTAGTTACGATATTCTATTTTTGCTTTTCTTTTAAACATGAGAAATATGCATTTTTTTTTTGTTTTTTATGAAAATATGCTTGGAAAACTCTTTAGGATCTGACCGTATGCATGAAAACAAAATATTTTTTTTTGTTATTTTTTGTTTTTTGAAAGGGGAAATTAATTTTAAAGTTTTGAGATTTTTTTTAATTTATAATTTTTTAAAAGAAATGTTTCAGAAAAAACCAGGTATTTTAATACTAAATCTAAATCTTATAGTGTAAAAATACAACTCAATATTGTGCAAAATTGGTAGAAAAACACACAAGAAAATCAGAAATATTTTTAAATGACCCTTTGAATTTTTTTATATAATATTATAATATATGTTATTATTATATTATTATTAAAGATATTGGGTTGGGTCGACCCAACCATCTTGGCCGAACCCAGTCGAGTCTGGTTGGACCCAGCCGAGTTTGGTTGGGTTGATTGGCTGGGCTGGACCCGACCTAGCCATCTAGGCTAGGCTGACAAGGGTCTAACCCAGGTCATGAGTTAATTATTTTGGTCGCTGCATGTAGTGGATGACATGACCAAAAGATTGATGTCTTCTCCCAAGTGTAGGAATGTTGAAGTTATAAATAACCCGGCAAGACCGGGGTCGAACCACAAGGAGGTTAACTATATAAATTATAAATAATAATAATAACAATAATAATAATAATAAGTTAAAGAGGACTTTGAGATGTAAGATTAATGTGAGGATTAAACACTGATAAAAACAAATGTCAAGGTTAGATGATCCACTAATAGTATTTCAAACAAGTATAGTATAAACTCTTTTTGTTACTCAACTAGAAACCACACACAAAGGAGGTTCCAATCGGATGATTTGTCATTAATAGCTCATTATAAATTGTTAACATGATCATATTAATTATCTTATTTAAGTAACACCAAACTTTTAAATATTGTCAGGAATTCATGATGCTAACTTATGTTAACAACAAATCAAGTTCCTTTCATAGCACAAGTGTAGGTTATATACCATACGGTTGGGCTATGAAAGTGTCAAGCATTTGTTGTATCAAGTGTTATACAACACAGATCTAGATTAACCATTTAACAAGCAAGATATTAAGAATTAATAAGATAAAAATGATAAGACATGTTAATAGCAAGTTGTTTAGGATATAAGCATTGAAGTCCATATTGAGTTTACATTATCCTTATTCTTACACCATTAGTGTAACCTTTTCATCTTGACATAATAAACTTAGCTGAACATAATGAAGAAAAGAAACATAAATAAACAAGATAAGAACATAAATAAGATACAAATTAACTAAGTAAATGAAAGAAAATGAAAAGCATAAACATGATATTAATGAAAGCAAAACTTAAGCATTAAAAAATATAAAGAGAGAAAGAGAGTGCAAGAGCAAGATCTTGATCTAAACAAAAAAAAGCTCTTAAATGCATGGCAAATGCCTCCTTTTATAGGCCAAAATTTGGAACTATTGATTTGATGACTAATTGTTGAGTGGGTGGCCAACTCTTGACTTGGTGAAAATCCTTATCTTCTTGTCTGAACAAAACGTCATTGCTAACGTCAGAATTCGAACAGACTTGAATCATGAAAGCTCTAGGAAATTGTCTCAACTTTCTAGGTAAAAACAATTAAGGTCATTTGGACTTCTAGAACTCGAGATGTGGGCAAAACACTGAACAGTGTCTGGGCTGCAGGACAGATTCTGACTTCTCCGTTGTTGCTACAATTTGGACTTGAAAACGGCCTTTTTAAATCTTGAACTCCCTATGAAAGTTTTAGGCCTATGTCTTATCTTTCCATCCATATAAATCAGACCTAAATTCAAGATCTACAGCTCCAGATATGACCCGATGACCGAACAGTGTTTCAGTTTGGACTAAACCAGCATCTCTTTTCTAAGTTTGGCCCTCTCTTTGTCCTTTCAATTTCAGTACTTAAACTCATCAATCAATCCTTTCATTTATGTGATAGGCCTGTATTTAAGATGAACATTTACCATAAATTAAAGGTATCTTATGGTATCAGACTTGTTATTATAAAACATGTTTTAGTTAAGGAGTTATTGATACTTCAAGTGCAAAATGATAATATAAAACCTTGATAAAAATGCACTTTTAAGTACTAATCAGTGGCCATGAAAGGGAAGGGGGGAAGGAGAAAAGGAAGGAGAAGGAGAGGAAAGTAACGTAACGTGTTGGTTGTTACGTTGATAAGGAGGTCCGACTGGTGGCTCAAAAGGCGTTGGTGGAAGAGATTGTGGCCGACGTCAACTATGGGAAAAAGAAGAAGAAGAAGGTTGCAGAGGAGAGAGAGAGAGAGATGAGCTCGTGACGGTTATTATATCACTAACAAGGAGCTATATTGGTGGAGAAGGTTGGGTCGCTCTTGTTCACGGCGGTGCTGAGGTGGAAGTGGCAGAAGAGAGCACAGAGATAGAGAGGAAAAGAGAGAAGATCATGGTGGAAACAAAACTAAGGGAGGGGAGGCTGATTTTTTGCTGACTTTAGACCTAATTTTATCCTCCCTCAGGCATGAAGTCCACCCTTATATATAGGGGGTGGAAGAGGGATGTTTTGTCTTTACTAGTGTCAAATCTTAGCCCTTGTCTCGACCCAAAAGGATCCCAACCGTTGGCTCAAAATAGCTATCATAGGATGTCAGATTTGTTACAGGAAAAGGGTTGGTTGGGTTAACCACCTTGAGGCGATACCACAACCACTGTGGCCTCAATTAGCTAGAACAAATCACATTGGTGTGTAGTCAATTGTCATGCCATAATTTTCGTGTAAGTTTTGTCCAATGTAGTGGAGAGATGAAGTATAAAACACCTCGGGAAAAAGGCCACTCGAGTAGCTTCTCTAGAGAAGAAGATGAACAGTCAACCCCAAAACAACATCGTTTTGGTAAAGTTCATTTTAGTCCTTTGATTTTCAATTTCTCTCAATTGCACCCCTGATTGGCTTCATACTTTCAATTTTATTCAATTTTGCCCCTAACAAACTTCAATTTTAGCCTCGAATTTTAGCACATTTTTCATTTTGATCTTTGGTTTCAGAGTTTTTAATTTAACCATTAATTGACCATTAAACTTTCAAATCTCTTCAATTTCACTCATAATTTCAGCCAACTGGATTCCTAAAGTTCGGTGTCTTTTCTAAAGTTGCCCTTGGTTGCAAATTTGTTCAATGTAGCTCTTAATTGATTCCAAAACTATTCTTGCAATTTTACCTATGATTTCAATCAATTGACTTGGTAAAAATTAAATTTCGTCTTCTAAAATTCCAATCTGCTCAATTAAGCCTAAATTGGGCTCCAAAACTTAATTTTTCACCAATTAAGCCCCTAATAAAATTAATTTGATCCATTTAAAGTATAATTATGTCCTTACACCTAATTAAAACCTTTAATTGGACCATGATTAAATCAAATTGACCTATTAAAAATCTAATTATGTCGTTAGGCTTAATTTTTATGCAGCTTCGTCCAATAATTATGTGACTTGACCTTGAATTTGTATAATTGTCTTTCCAGTTTTGGGTAAAATGGGGCACAATTTGGTTTTCAATTTGTTCGAAATTACAACTTGATTTTTTTGTACATGTGAAATCCTTCCAGGTTGCTTTTGCCAAAATATCAGCCCTCTTGCTATCATTATTTTATTTATTTTATTTTATTTTTAGAGAGAAAAAAAGTAAATTTAGGGAATAACTCAAAAATAAGTTATGACATATAGGGCGAGGGTGTTATTATTATGCGGGAAAAGATCATCTTCATATATATTACCCTATGAGAATTGAGTTTAATCAGGTATAGTCACAACCAGCTTAGAGCCAACTTTAGTCAGTCATATTGGATAGGCCAGCTAGACAAACACAAACTGTGGCTGGTGGCATTAGAAGTCATGGTAGGGGCCAAGGTGATAGAACTCAGAGCAAGGTGTATCACATGACACATGATGATCTCATAGCTTCTCCAAAAGTAGAAGTAGGTATGCTATAGTTAAATTCCTTTCTTGTATATGCATTAATTGACCTTGGTGCTACACACTTTTTCATAGCATGTAAAATAGTAGAAAAACTTGAAAATAATCCTAGTAAGAAAGAAAAGGGAGTGCTCTATTAGGTAAAACTGTAAAACATTGATCATGTAATTTTAGAAGTAAGGTTTATTTTAAAAAGGTTGGAATTAGGGGTTGACTTAATGCCCTTAAAACTACATGAATTTGATGTAATATTAAGTATAGATTGTCTAGGTAAAGATAGAGCACCAGTAGGCTTCCTTGCATAAAATAACATTATTGAGACATTTTAAGAATATTTAAAAAGTATATTTTTTTATGATATTGACAAGTGTATTTTTTATTAATTATTGGTGTTTTTTTATTGTTGTTGATTTTTTTATTATATTATTAAATTAATCAAAATTATTAAAAAATTTAAATCAATAATCCAGGTTTTATATTTTTCTTGCTCCGTTGAAAATGTTATCATCGTTTGGAATTTTCATTCTCCGTTAAAAATCCCAACTTCTCGTGATTTTGACAAAAGTGATTAAATTATATTTCGTTGCTCTCATCGGAGAGACTGCAGTGGTAGAGAAGGAACTCTCTTCGGTGTACCAATGTAAGGTTCTGAACATAGTTATCAAACCCGGCCCGGCGGTCGGATCTCAAGTTTCATGGGTCAACTTGGATCAATCTAGAAAAATTTTAAAAAAAATATTTAAAGTTTTAATATTTAATATGAAAAAATTAAGAAAAAATTCATGTGAATATAGGCTATACATGTTGTAAATAATGAAGTTTAAAAGAATATTTTAAAAAAAAATTTATCCCACATTGAAAAGATATTATGTTATGCTTTTAAGTTGAAGTATTTCAACCAAAAACGTTTTTATCCCACACTGAAAAAACATAACTTTTTTTCTTTTGAACATAGAGTATATATACGAAATGACTTCAAATCCCACATTGAAAAAATAACTTTTTCTTGAGAACATAGGAGTATATATACTAATAGGTTTCAAATCCCACATTAAAAAAAACATAACTTTTTTCTTGTGAATATAGAATATATATACTAAAGGACTTCAAATCCCACATTGAAAATATATTATGTTATCCTTTTAAGTTGAAGTATTTAAATCAAAAAGTTTTTTATTACACATTGAAAAAATAACTTTTTTCTTGGGATCATACAGTATATATACGAAAGGGTTTCAAATCCCACATTGAAAAAACATAACTTTTTCTTATGAACATATAATATACATATACGAAAGGGTTTCAAATCTCATATTGAAAAAATAACTTTTTTCTTGGAAATATAGAGTATATATACTAAAAGGTTTCAAATCTCACATTGAAAAAATAAAATATTTTTTTAATATTTATATAGTGAACTTTAAACAGTGTTAATAACCAACTAAAAAAATATGAAAAAAGAGGGGTATAGGAGAAAAACCACATTAAAAAAAAAATACATCTGGTGTCGCCCGGGTCATGGGTCGACCAGGTTTGGTCAGGTCGTTGCCCCGACCGGTCTTTTGACAAACCCAAAACGATCCAGCTACCGGGTTGACCGAGTCCCGGGTCGACCCGCCGGGCTGGTCCAGGTTTAATAACTATAGTTATGAAGCTTTGTAATATGGCTTGAATTGGGTTTTGAATTTTTAATTAAAATCTTTTAAGCTGTTTAAATGATCTTGGTATCTTACTTTATGGAATATTTTATCTTTATCCATCATATATAATCAACTTGGTTAATAATTAGTGCAACTTAAAAGGAAACAGAATCTAAGAAAAAACTTATGGACTGTTTAGAAACACAATAATGCTTTAAGTTTTTGAAAAAAAATTAAATTGAACCTTCTTGTTCAAATACAATATTTCTTCACCAAGGAAAATAGAAAACTAATTTTAATCTTTCATAAACTTATACTGAAATTGAAAAACATATTTTAAAGATTTTCCACTGTTTTTCTTTACAAGTAGTCCTCTCTTTTCAAAATGAAAGAAAAAAATGAATAATATAATTCTTTTCATTTCATATACAAGCACAGTTTAGTAATATAAAATATTAAAATTATTTTTTCTACATTTCCATATTTAGTTATTGCCATAATTTTTTTTTTATTATAAATCTAATATAAAGATTTATTTTCTTAGTTAACAAAATAACGTTTTCATGATAATTTTTTATTTAAATGAAAAAAATAGAATTTTATATTATATTGTGAAAAAATATAAAATATTAAGATAACTAGTATAAATTATATATAGTTTTATTTCCTTAAAAAAATAATTGTAATCTTGATGTATTTATTATTTTTTAAATGAAAAATTCATTTTCATTCTGAACAAATGAACATGTGTTTTAATTTTTCATTGCAAAAGAAAAACTAGACAAGTTATATATATATATATATATATATATATATATATTTTGGCTAGTGAATAGATCATAAAATTTTATTTAACTTCAGGCTTAATTTTTTTTTTCCTTTTCAAAACATTGTTCTTTCAAAAATTAATTTCAAGATCTTAAATTAATGTTTTGAATTTTAAGTTCTCTTGTAACCTTTTTTTTTAATATATAATAATTTTTTTATCCTTTTAGTTTAATTTGTATGAAGCATTCATTTAATCAAATTTATTTCCTGTCGTAACATGAAATTATAATTGAGTGATTTCCTAGAAGGGTATTTTGGTTACTTCCCATTTGCCCTTCCATTCTCGAAGCCGACTTCCCTTCTCTTCTTGATCCCTCCTTAACTATATTTTTATTTTAAGGCTTCTCTCTTTGAGTTTTTTTTTAAGCTATAACTTTATCAGCCTTCTATTTGTTTTCCTTTTCTAAAGGAAGGAATTAAAAAAGTGATGTAGGTGGTGTTTTAAAGGAAGAGAAAGTATGGTGGCCTTTTAGAGTCAGCCATGAAACTACAAATGTATTTTTTTCTAGCAGTAAGTGTTTGGTAACTTCTTTCAAGCTTATTTTTATTTTATTTTTTTGGTTTTGTTGTTTGTAGTATGTGTGGAGATTATATGTGTGTGTTTCATTATGTGATTGAAGATTTTGATTTCTTTTTAAAAGGGAATTATATTGATTTCTTTGTTTTTGCATTCGTTCATATGAATGACCTTAATGGATTGTATTTTTTTTCATGTAAAACAAAGATAGGATCTTTAGGGGGTATTGAGTTCTCTTTATTGATTCTAGTGATTTTGCTATATTTTTTAATATATAGGTTCTTCGTGACTTTGGTTTATTTTCAAAAGGGAGGTATATTAAGTTTTTTGTTGCTTGTTGTATTGGTTTTGGTATTGATCTTGATGAATTTTATTTCCTTTAGATGCTTCAAATGTATGAGGTGCACGTGTGCAGCATTGTGGCGATTGTACTATCGATTCGGGATCTTTAGTTGTGGGTGGAAAGAATAAGACATTCTTATCATTTATCAATAAAAAAAGCTTTGGATTCACCACTTAGTGTTTTAGTTACTATGAACCCTAATTGGTCTTTAGAGTATGGATTAGGAGACTTGTTGTGTATAAGAAGAACAATATCACCATTAGTACACTCTATCAAGGTAAACTACATCGTTTATTTGTCTGGTTACTAAAGCACTATAATATTTTTCAAATCATTGGTCTGTCTATTGGTCAAAGCAAGTCCACCCCAATAGAGTGTATCATGACTTTATAGGTCAACCCTAGTCATTCTAAAGCCTAAACATATTTTTTGTGTTTTTGTTTCTTTTGATATTTCAGAATAATCCTTGATATTAAAATAAACATATTGATGTTTTTATGTTTTTGAAATATAGGCCAAGTTCTCATGAATTTAATAAACTTGTTGTTAAATTCAAAAATACATGCAAATAATATAAAAAACTATTTTTCTTGAAATTTTGTTATTAACAAAATGTTATATAATGCTATGTATTTTTTTAAAAAAAATTATTTATGCAAATATGATTTTTATTTGAAAGACTTGATCATATGCAATTTAAAAATATTTAAATGTATTTTGTTTTTTTGAAAAAAAAATATTTTTGTCTTTTTTGCGAAAGAAAACATGTTTATTTAATATTGAAAAAACACCTCGCGTTTAGGTCATAATCTCAAATATTAAATAATAAAGATAAAAATATGAGAGACATAAAAAAATATTACAAATAAATCCCTTAAAGGCATAAAATCAAATTAGTTTAAGGGTTTTCGTTTGGCAAACATTAAAAGAAAAAAGAAACAACGCTGGAAAAATCAGGGCAAACACGCCCTTAGCAAAAACTCAAAGGCTTAGGAATCATTTTTAGGTTACATTTGACAAACACACCTTAAGAATAAAAACATTGCATTTTTTCTCTTGAAAATTTTTTGGCATCCGAACTCGCCCTTAAAAATCTAACGACTTAACCCACACACGTGGGCTGGGCTTCCAAGACCAAGCCTAAAACCCTAATACATGACCCATAAATAAAATAAAAAAGAAGATCAAATGGAGTTTTTGCTTGAATTTATCCAAGAATATGAAGAACAATCATGCAAACCCAGACATTGAATTGATGCTACAAACGAGATTTCATCAAATCATGGACTTAGAAAGATGCAACGTGAAAGATTAAAGCATAATGATTTATCAATGTGGAAAAAACATGTTATAAGTTTCAAGAATCAAATATGATAGTCTTTAACCCTAAACCCAACATTCAAATAAGTTAAAGATCGATTGATCTAATGTAAGCCTCATATGGAAAAGATAAGTGCACAAAATGATTGATTTTATAGTATATACCTTTCGAACACATTGTTGCTTTCTTTTCTGGAGTTTATTGATTCTTTCACCTCTGTTTCCAGCTCCTATGGTCCTTGATTTTGTGTCTTTTTCAAGCACGATTTCCTTGCATTTTTCTCTTAATAACTCAAGAACTTCTTTTAATTTTTTTTTTCGTTCCTCTTTATTTTCTCTGTAAGATTTTTTATTTTTTCTCTAACCCCTTTCCCCATTCTGCTTAAAAGCACCTGCCCTTTTATAAGCCAATCAAAATAGAAAGTTACAAAACCATGGTGGTTTTGCCAAGAGGTTTATTGGAGATTCTTATTCTTTCTCTTCCAAAACCTTTCTTCTGAAAGTGATGGTGCCTAGTCTCTTTTTTTGTCTTCTTTCATGGGTGAATGTGTTCTTCTTTTATAACATATGGGGTTGGGTATTTTGTCAAGATCATTTTGAAGATTAGGAAATAAACATACCATTGGTGGACTTTAACCTTGTAAAAGGGATGTATATCTACCATTAGGAACAAACTTTACTTGATTTGGATGTCTAGAACTTCACATTCATTAATTAGAAGGTTAGCCCTCAATCATCTTGAATTTGCTCATGCAGGGGAGGCGAACTAGGGACAAGATATTATCAAGTTCATCATGCCAATTGAGGTACAAATATTTTACGAGTATAATTGATCATTGAAAAGGAAGTGTTTCTCAATCGATTAGTACTTATTAGAACCTTTGATAAGGTTAGATATATCATGTTCATTCTTCTAAAAGTGTCATCTCGATTAGCCTTTTTGACCAAAAAAGAAGAATAAACAACAACTAAACGACATAGCATTCATTCTCTCCATTAAAGTTTAAGTGACGTGTTATTTGTCTAAACCTTAAAATTAGTGTTTTTTTAAATAGGATTTTAGGAAATTGCAATCTAGTCCCTTTTCTTCTAATTTCAGTGTATGCATCCTTAGTTGACCCAAAAACTTCTCAATCTTTTCAATTGAATCCTAGAAAACATTGATTGACATCCTTTAATTCATGCGCCTTTTGCTAATTAGTTCTTGGTCTCTAGATTATGCAATTTGACCCTTATTTCACATCAAACTTTCAATTTATCTCAAATTGACCATTAGTTTGATCAATTTTAGTCCTTTGGTCCTTGGTTTTGAAGTTTTGCAAATAAATCCTTAATTAACCTTTAAACTTTAAATTTCTTTCAATTAATCCCTTGATTACACCAATTTGGCCCTTCAAAGTTTTAATTAGGTCTATTTTCTTTCAATTATTGCAAATTGATCCGAATTAGGCCTTCAAACTTAATTTTTCTTCAATTGAGTCTTTAATTTAATTAACAAAACCCATTAAAAATATAATTAAGTCCTTAAACTTAATTAATTCTTCCAATTTTGACCAAATTAACTTTTAAACTTAATTTTTGTTTTAATTAAGTACTTAATTAAGTCAATTAAACTCATTAGAAATTTAATTAGGTCCTTAAATTTAATTAAGTCCTCTAATTTGGGTCAAGTTAGATTTCAACCATAAACTTTGTTTCAAATTAAATCTTTTTTAAGTCCATATTGTCAAAATATCTCAATCTGATTAATTATTCTTCTGGCATTTTTACCTATTACAACTCAAAAGCTTATATCCTTATATATTGAAAATATTTATGAATTTTTTATTGCACTTCTCATTAGTTATCTTATTGTATTACTTAATAAATATGCATAATTTATTAAAATACAACATACTCGCTCTATGGAATTTCTATAGAATGATTCTTGAAGTGATCATCAGGTTAAGACCATTTTTAGATATGCCTATAACATATAATTAAAGTAACTTATAAATTATTTGTTTTCATGTATGCATATCATCTAAGCCTCTATTACCTCTAAGAAATTAACACAAAGTAACCATTGATTCTTGCGTGTAGTCACTTACGTATGACTCATTTACAATAAGTTTACGTCCATAATAACTTACAATTTCTTTCAATTAATACTTGAAAAAATATTTCTTCATTATCATATTACCCATAATAACTTGTATATTGATTTGCGTAATCATTCATTGTAAGTATTCTTACCACAATTTCCACCCTCCAATTTCATTAGTTTATTTTGACATCTTCTGAGATTATCCATAATTCATCAATAATACTTTCCAATTATAATGTTTTCATACCATTTTATCTTACTAGCATATTTAATTCATTCTATTTCTTCATTTTGTAACACATTTATTTGTACCACAATTTATTCTATTAATTTATTGATTTCTCATTTCAATAAAATTTCAACAAAGTTTCCTTTTAATTTTCTGTCATTTCAACATCTTCATTTCCTATTTTCCAACATAATAACAATTCATTTCTTTTATCACATCCCAATTATGAAACACACTTTTCGATCGATTTCATCAATAATTAATAGGAACCTAATTTTTTTATCACAATTTCAGTAGAGTTTCCTCTAGAAAAGAACGTTCCAAGTTATCGACAATTTCTTGTTTCACAAGCAACATTCTCAAACCAATGTTATGTTATCATTTCCTTGATCCAATATCTCCTAGATCATTTCCACATCAATACATTTCCAGCAATCTAATTATGTCACAATATGTTCATAAGAATGTATTATTGTATTACAATTCTACATTTATGACAAAAGAAAGTTAATGTATTAAATATTTAGTTCACATACCTTTACAATAAGACTTTAGTATTACTATTTACATTCTTATTATAAAATATTCACACATGTCTTCTAAGTCCAAAAGAAACCTAATATTATTTATTATGTTACATGACCAAAATACAAAGTGTTTTATCTTGAAGCTAATATAAGGAACCTCAAAATAAGACAACCAATAATATAAAACAAACCAAATAAATAAAATAATTCCAACTAGAGGGGATTAAAGCAATATATTCACTTCCATACTTGATAATTTTTATATCAACAACTCAATGCCGATATTAATTGTCAAAGTGATATCATTAATCATCTCCCCTCGATATGGTTAATAAAAAAAATATGCCAATACCAAATCATCTGGTATCATTAGCCACCAATCTATTGATAAACTAATCAATAAATATTGATGCCAACATGCTCGTGTTAACATCATTAGCCTTTCCTGCTCTTTCAAATATTATTAATCACTAATGTGGATGTTAATACCCTCATAGTGACATCATTAGTCTTTTTTATTATCCGAGAATGACTAATCACTAAAAATGATGTCAATAACCTTGTAATGGCATCATTAGTCTTCCTTATTATCCGAGAATGACTAATCACTAATGTCGATCTTAATAATCTTGTAGTGACATCATTAGTCTTCCCTATTATCTAGGAAAGATCAATCATTAATGTCAATGTCAATACCCTCGTAGTGACATCATTAGTCTTTCATGTTATCTAGGATGAACTAATCAATAAATGTTGTTGTGAAATAACCATTAACATTATTAGCCTCCATCCTCGTAACGACTAATCAAATAAAATTTCCTTATTCTTATTCCACTGAATTAATTTCTTTTTATGTCAAGACAGATCAATGACAATTTAAAAATTCTAGAAATTCCACCGATATAATAAATAACTAGGAATAAGTGTTAAGCACCTAACTATTTCTCTAGTAGATTGAGCTCTTCCAATGGCAGATGATCCGACTTCGAGTGCCCCTCCTGATCCCAAAATAGAGGTACAAACATGAATATGTTTTTAAGCCCAATTAATACACACTTTACTTATTGACATCAAATTCTTTTAACATATTAACGTATTAGTTCTTCCAATTAAAATCCATGTATATTTTTCATTTCTAAACATACTTTAGCGTATACATCATATTCGTACAACTATAAATACATGTGTACAAATATTTCCAACATATATTTTAACAACTTCTTCCCATTATTAATTCTCATATAACTTCTTAAAGATTTTAATATAACTTAAACAATCTCTCATATTTTGTATAATATAACCAATAAATACATAGAAACTTTCATCCCTATTTATAATACTAATTCCACTCAGATTTCATCCCCTTCCGAGTTAAAAATTGTGCGATTGCACACAAGACTTATATTAGCGGTCAAGGTCATTTGCACGTAAAACAACACATTAATTTATTTGAAAAATTCTAAAGTAGTTTTCTAAATATTTTCACCATAAATTTATAAAAATGCTCCGTATTTAGCACTAGTTTATCAATTTTTGAGTTACGAGTTCACATTATACCTTTTATGTTCATTGGGTAATATTGTCTAGATTACACCACTTATTTATACTGAATTTAACTTGGACTATTTTGGATTTCATTAAATCATATACTGATAATTTTATTTCCTCATACATCACTTAGTTTTTATCATGTTTCTGTATTTTTTTTATTTTCCAGCCATTTTCACATTTTTATTTTATTTTTAACATTAGCATATAAACATTTTATTTCAAATTCATAAACCTATCATCATCCTCATAATTTAAATGTTCACTTTACTCATTTAAAATAATATCTCCTTTACTAACATTATGGATTTTATCTAGGGTTTACACTTTATCCTCTAGACCTGTCTTTCTTATGATTTTAGAAAAAGAACATTTTTTTATCCTCTTTGATATCAACCTTTATGATTAACTACAACAACTTATTCTTCTGAATTTTTATCAATTGGTTTAATCTCAACATGTTCAACAACTTCAAGGTGTCCTTCATATTTCACTTCTTCTCCATGTCTTACTTTTTTAGTATGTTTAGTGAATTCAAGTTATTCCATTGATTTCACCTTAACCTCATAAATCTATTATTCTTGTTTTTTGACTAGTCCTAAAATTCTTGATTCTCTAATGTCTTTTGCCTCAATTTATTTTGATTTTTAATAAAATAACTACTGATGACTCATGAATTTTTTTATTGAAACTTGAACACCAATCATCTTTGTTTTTTTCAATAGTAATTTCTCCAAGAATGATGATAATTACTACTCTTTTATTTATTTGGGAAGAAACTCTATCACTAGAGCATTTGATTCACCGGCCACTAGAGCTAAAACATTGGGTGTGTGTGAGATGAGAATGAAATCTTTTTCCAACTCTTTTATATCATTCTTTGGAACACTAACATTAAGAGCATCATCAATTATCTTAAACTTAACTGCCTCCTTAAGTTATTCTTTTTTAATTTTGCCTCCTTGCTTTTTGATAAAGTTGAAAAGACAAGAAATAATAACAATTTAATTGTTTATTTGCTGAATATAAAATCTCTTTATAATCTTCTTTTATAAAATCTAAAATTAATCAATTTCTCATAGTTTGCTACGATAGAATTGTAGGCTTGCCAACATGAGCTCTATTTTGTAGAACATCATAGATAATTTTGTGTCTTACTAATCCTACCTTTTGACAACTAATTTTTTTTCAGTTGAAAGTATTATTTTAACTCTACTAACCATATAATAATTCTTTTCAAAAAATCCCCATCAAAATTGAAAACAAGTTTACAAAAATATTGATTGCAAGATAAGTCTTCAATGCATCATCCATCATACTACTCTCTACATAGTTATTGTGCGTATAGGAGGAGTTTACAGGAATAGATATAGGGACATCTCTCTCCCCATCACGATCCTTGTTTGCACCTCTCTTTACAGTTAATCTAACTTATTAAATCTCTATATTAGAGTTCCAAGATGCCTTCACAATGCTCTAGTTGGCCTCAATTCCTTCATCATGATGTGGGATGATATTGCAAACAATATCTTTGTTCATCGAATAAGCATATTTACTCTGATACTACTTGACAAAATGTATAGCAAAAAAAAAAAAAATTAAGGTTTCTTAAACTCTAGAACTTACCGCCCTAAATTGCAGAGAAAGATACTAGGATTTATCAAACCTTGAAATTGTAGCCCATAAGCTGTAAAGAAAATTATAAACTTAAAAGTTTTGAATAATCAATATGTATAATTTCTTTTGAAAATAAAATAGATATCCATGTTTATGTTTATACTAGTACTATACCTAAATTCTTATAGAAAAAGAATACTTATTGAAAGTTACATGGCTAATAAAATCCAACTAACATTAAGATTTTTAAACTAAATAAGCTAAAATAAAATGACTAAGAAAAAATCTAGAGAAAAAAAATCTCGAAGAACTACTTCTAGATCTAATTTAGGTATAAAAAACAACCTCGGCTAGTTATTGGCAACCGGTCTCTATAGAACCGGGTCTCTACAACAACATGTTGGAAAAATTTTATCCTGAGATTAAAAATTATTTTCATTTTTTTAAAAAGAAGTTGGTTTGACGTTTTTGAGCTAGGAATTTTGAAAGGCCTCCGGGATCATTCATGACCAAATAAGAGAATTATTCTAAGCTAACACTTGGGAACATTTTGTAAACGACGTAGTAATTATAATGCCTGGAATTATTATTGCATTATAGAAAATATTGCATTGTAGAAAAGGTAAGAAAGAGTGGGAAGAAGAGATCGTATTTAGTTGAGCTGTAATACAGTCATTGGAGGGGGGGGGGGGGAAGGGATCCATAAACTTTAATAATTTCGAAAGCAGTCTATTTCAATTACCTCAAAGTTAATCCAATTTTTTTTTTAATTTTAAAAAGTTATTTAGAAATACGGTTGAAATCATATTCTCTCAAATTTAAAAAAGAAATTGCTAAAAAAAATTTATATTTTCGTATGGTTTTGATGTGCTAATCTAAAAAATAATTTTTAAAAAATAAAAAAATATTTTTAATAAAAAACAATTTAAACCACGTTCACTGTTACAATCACAAACAACCCTAAACCTAAACGTACATGCCCTTAGCAACTGCAGTACACTGAAATCCATATCAGAAAAGATAGATCCAACCTTTTCGATGGCTTGACCAAAAATAACTCCAGCATTGGTCATTGAATGAGTTAGGTTTTGAATGAGTTAGCTCTTACTCAATTGTCAAACTTTAGCCTTTTAAAGGCTGGAAATTTGTAAATGAAAGCCTATAAATTGGGCAAAGCAATGAACCATTACACTAGAATTAGAAAGTCCTTTTTTTGTTTAAGAGCTACGAAAATGTCAAACATAATCCATGCTGGGAAAGGAAATCCCACTCGGTTAACAATATATTTTGATGGATTTTCGGTAGCCCTATGAATCTAACCATTTAGAGCACACAATTTACTGCATGGACACATGCCAAACTCACATCCCACATGTGATGAAGACACAAAATTAATTAATTCCACTCTTTTCTTCCTCTTGAATCCTAATTATCTAAGCCTAGCTAGGCAGCTGTAGGCCAGAACAAGTGAAGTTTTATATGAGAAATTCTGTGTAATTCCTTTGACAGTATCCATAAATCATAATGCCGACTCGAACAAATAGTTGTGGTTCGTTGGACAATGGAAAATGGGAAAAAAAAAAATCTCTAGTGGAAGTTTGTCATTTTGAAATGAAAAATTGCACGATACTTGAGCAGATTGGTTTGATGTGCCATATCTGCACAGAACCACTTAGAGATATGCTCTTACACAGTAAACATCAATGGTTTGATATGCCCATTATATGTCCAAATGCACTTACTAGTAATTTATATCAGAGGTGGCATATGAAAATGTTGTGTGGTGATGGTGATAACTATCAATTTGCTAATGGAAAAGAAAGAAAGAAAAAATAAAAAGATATGCTAGCTGAAACCATCAATATGGGCCATGATGGATATATACTTGTACACATAATTTTATGCGACCCATACTAAATAATAGTGATTTGTCTATAGAAAAAATAGCAGTCTCTGAAGTCTAAGATCACTCTATAAATACAAGCCCGACTCTCATTATGATCCAAAACAACCATTTGGCTCTCCCTACGACTAAGCTTCATAATAATATAAAGACAAATTCATGGCTGATTTCACAGCAGATTTGCAAAGCTTTAGGCCACCATTTCCTTTCTTAGATATTGATCCAAGCATGGTGGCGTTAAGCCAATTCACAGAAGTAAGTCAAGCCATCCTAGATAATCCAAGCGTGAATAATATTCATAGCTTCATGCCTTTCACTAGTGACAACTTCTTCAGCCATCAAGCACCAGAATTCCCTGGAAACTTAGCGGAAGGTTTTGCTGGTATTTTCCATCAAAACGACCAGAACGTTATGCCAGTTTCTCAGCCCTTTACCACACCTGGAAATGAAAGCGAATTCCAAGAAAGCAAGAAGAGAAAGGCAATGGATGTGTCCGAAAGCAGTTCTATGAACTCATCTCCTCAAGTTTCTGAGAGTGGGAGTAAGAGGAGAAATGTAAATGTATTAAATCAACTGTCAAATTCTACCTTTCTTGCTACTGTTTGTTTGTTTTGAAGTTTGATTTTTGTTCATTTGTTGGGTAATAGAACCTGATGAGCTGATTCTATGTTTCTGATTACAGAGCTCAAGAAGGGGAAAGGGAGTGAAAAGCAATGAGGATGGGAAACCAAAAGACGTTGTTCATGTTAGAGCTAGGAGAGGTCAAGCCACTGATAGCCACAGTTTAGCAGAAAGGGTAACTTTTCGAAAGCCCAAGATGGAATTCAAATAGGATAATATACACAAGTGTCTGTATTGATCATCAATTCATTTATATTGATCAGCCAATACATATTTATTGGTCTTACAGTATGTCTTAAATGACATAGAGATTGATAGATTTGTTTGATGCACAACAGGTTAGAAGAGGAAAAATCAATGAAAGATTAAGATGCTTGCAAGATATAGTGCCTGGCTGCTACAAGGTTTGAAGAAAAACAATGGCCAACGTCAATCTAAAACAATTTTCTCTTGTTGAAAAGTAATTTTTCTTGCTGATTGTAACTAGTTTGTTGGTTATTTATAGACCATGGGCATGGCAGTAATGTTGGATGAGATAATTAATTATGTCCAGTCCTTGCAAAATCAAGTTGAGGTGAGTTGATGCTTCCCAAGTTCTGCAAAACATATGATAACAGCAAAAGGTGCCTTTATTGTCCTGACACTGACATCTTTTTTTTGGTTTTTGAACTCAGTTTCTATCCATGAAGCTCACTGCAGCAAGCACATTCTATGACTTCAACGCGGAAACAGATGCTATTGAAACAATGCAGGTGCATAGAAAAATTAAAAAATAAAAACTATTATGGCCTTCTTAGGCTTATAAAATACGTATTATGTTTTCCTTTTTCATAATTCATGTTGAATGTTGTATATTCTTCAGAGGGCAAAAGCACAGGAGGCAAAAGAGCTGCAAAGAGCTATGAGAGAAGGATCCGGAGGGTTTGCTCACATCCACTCAACATGGTCCCTCTGACTTTAATGTTTGGATGTTACTCCTTGTTTCCGAACAACACATGAAGATTCTCTATATTTCCCAACTACTTCTACTGCTATTATTATTATTATTATTATTATTATTATTATATTTTTTTAAACTTCCAATATCTCAAGATTAGATCCCACTTCATGCTATATAGCAAGCACAAGTGGCATAATTGTTCAGTACGTCAAACTTGGTCTGGGAATACAAATTTATTGACAAGAGCCTTCTTGACTCATTTCTTCTCTTTGTATATCCTTGGATTTTCTTTTTGATTTTGCAAATGCCTACGGAATGTGAAAGTCTTCACTGTATATTAACAGATGATCTGTTAATATTTTGTAAAAATTAATCAGTAACCAAATAAATAAAAAATACAAAAGACTTAAATGCATAAGGTATTTGTTACAAATGAAAAACCTTTTGAAGAACCCTTCAAAAGATTAAAAAAAAAACCCTCTAGGATAGCTAGACCCAAAATAGACAATTTTTTCTTCAGTTTGAACTATTATAAGAGGAGTATCTCTGAACACAATCTTTTTGTGTCTATACTACCTTACTTGATGAGATAATGAATCATGTTATGTCTCCTACCGCAGTAGCTTGCAAGTACAAATAATGACCTTCAAATTATTGTCATCCTAACTGGAATCTCTAGTTGCTAACAGTTCACATAGGAACTCCCCTTAGGAGTTTGGAGGCTCTCCAACTCTTCAAGGATCAATTCTCCTCGAGAATTTCCTACACACTCCTCGTGTGTCAAGAGTATGTACTGCAAAACTTTATGTAAACTCCTTAACTGGTTGACACACTTGCTTTAATGTAATTGATGCTTTTACGTTCTGAAATTCTTCTCTAAAGCAGACAACACTCTCGTTTCTCCAGACTTCCTTATATACATGTCTTGTATGATAAGGATAAAGATAATCTTCAAGTTTCCTAGTCTGTCACGTTAGTAACACACTATAATGTGTTTTCTAGTCTGTTATGTTGGTAACAGACTATAATGTGTTTTACAGAAACATTGAAAATTTATCTTCGGATAACTTTTTCTACTTTATCTGAACTTATCTCTTAAATAATATAAACTAATTAGATAACTATAGAGAAGATAATGTTAACTAATCTTCATAAACTTCTATCTTAGCCAAATTATCTTTTTATCAACCGTAAAAATATCTTCACTAATCTAAGCCAACAAAATAACATTTACATTCTCTCCCTTTTGCCTGATTTGTGACAAAACATACAAAAATGGTATAGTAAGCATTAAGTTCATATCAAACAGAAATTCCTGCCAACACAATCAGCTAGCATGAGAACATTTGTCAGTGTTCTTAACGATTCATAACATGTATCATGCTAACAGTTCATAAGATGCTCAAAAAGTTCTTTCATGCAAGACTTTTAAACAGTTATTCAGATAAAAGAGCATATGCATGAAATTCATATTTAAAGTATTACATGCAACCATAGCATTGAAGTTCCTATGCTTATCCCAAATATTACAAACGATTAAAATCAATTCAAGATTTAAAAACAGCAAGAATAGAATAATAAAAGGAGCAACAAATATCAGCAACGTCATAATCTATGCATCTCCCTCTTGATTTGGCACTAATCAAGGTTCTCATCATCGTTATCTCCCACAACCATATGATGAATTTGTTCAACATCCAACCCTATTGTGCAAGCCTGTCATTAACCTGTACCAAATCTTATTGGATATTAGAGAGCAACTTGTCAACTTCTCTAGCTTTTTTATCTCACCTTCCTATAAAACTATCAAACTTGTTGGTTAAAAATTGTATGTGCTCTATGATAAGTGGAAGTAATGAGTTGGTTGAGGGTGACTCTAGTTGAGATGAGGTGGACTCGTCAACAAAAGGTCCTTTCTTGCTAACCACAACTTCAGATTTCACAACAGTTACAGCAGAAATTTTACCAAATATTTTCATTATGGGTTCAACATCTCTCAAGGGAATCTTAGCCAAACTAGCTACTCTAGTGATCAAACCCTCAAAGGACAAACTTGATTCCTTGTTAGAAAAATCTTTTTGAATCACATCTATAAAATATGAAGCAAGATCAACGGGTACATTAGTCGTAATGGCATACATGAATTGTGCCTTTTTAGCAGTCAGTTTCATATGTCTAAGAACTGGACATAAGTTGGTCAGGATAATTTTTGCTAACAGTCTATAGGGTGCCACCATTGACTTCACATGTAACCTTTGTGAATTAGCAGTCCATTTAGGTCCATTAGGTCCTATAAATAGATCACTTATTGGGTTTTGGATGGTGTCCCAATTCCTTTGAAAGAAAAACCTAAATTACTGACTTTAGGCATGTCATACAAGTCTCTAATGATAGAGGGGGACAGGGTAAGGGTTTGACCCCTTATTTTGGAAGTGATTGACTTTTCAACTAAGTCAAACGGGTCATAGTTAGCATAAAATTCCCTCATAATTTCCACATAAAGAGCATGTGCCCCTTCAGTCTACTTTTCTCATTTTCTTTTTCTAAAGAGCTTTTCAATGAAAGCAAATGCAGTATCAGATAAATCACTTATAGATACCTCACATTCTCCTAACACATTATTCCTTAAGAAGTTGGTCATCCTTTTCTGCCTCTAGTGAGGTGAAACGTTTCATCTTGGTATAATGTGGTTCAGGTTTTGATGAACTGGCCATGCCTTTGCCTTTCTCAGCAGGGGTGTCAACAACATACCTTAAAATTCAAACTTTATACTAGGCCTAGATATATGCACATTTATTATTCCCAACATAAAATTTAATTAACTCAACAACATGATTATGAAATTGCTTGTCTATTTTCGCAATGAAGTGAGCAAAGACTGTTTCTTCAAGAACTTAAAGAGAGAGAGAAAAGATCTATTATGAGATTGCTCGTCTATTTCCACAATGATGTAAGCAATCAACTGTTTCTTTAAGGAATTGAAGAGAAAAAAAAACATTTATTATAAGATTGCTCATCTATTTCCATGATGATGTGAGCAATTGACTTTTTTTTAGGGATATGTTGAAAGGGAATTTATCTTAACAATTTATACCAGGTTCAACTAGCTTTAGTCAATCCAAGGCATATACTTCCCCTTACTGTCAACATATCTGCATTTAAAAACAAAATTTTTGTTTGCTAATAGTTAGATGATGACATCTTATGGTGCACAAGAAAATACCATTTACTTGGTCTTTTAAATGAATATAATTTCAAAAATGAAGACCTTCCAAGTAAGAGTCACCTCGATCCTATCAAAATGACATTTGTGGAGTTTAAATACATATATTGGGTATATTTACAGGTTTCTTTATTTGTTTCAGTGTTAGCAACTTGTTAACTGTGAGACAAAGGAAAAAAACTTAAAGAAACAAAAACAATTTTTAAAAAAATATATACAATGACATTATCTACAAAAATCATGGCATGTTGCATGCACTAACAAATTTGCTAAAAAACTCAACCTAGGACCATCCAAGGGTTTTGAGAAAAGGTCAGTCAATTGATGTTCGGTCTTAACATGTTCTAATGTCTTAATTCTTTATTCAACCAAATCTCGAATGAAATGATGTTTTATGTCAACATGATTGATTCGTGAATGCTATATAGGATAAGGATAAAGATAAGGATAAGGTTAATCATCAAGTTTTCTAGTCTTTCATGTTGGTAACAAACCACTAACATGTTTTACAAAAGCACTAATAAAGTTATTTTTAGATAATTATTTTTACTTTATTTGAACTTATCTCTTAATTAATCTAAACTAATCAAATAATTGTAAAGAAGATAATGCTAACTAATCTTGATAAACTTCTATTTTAACCAAATTATCTTTTTAACAATCGTAAAAAGATCTTCACTAATCTAAGCCAACAAAATGACATTTACAGAATGGATACTGTTTTATTAAAATATACATGGTCTACAAATAAGGCTTCACCAAATTAGATGAAGTCGAAGAGAAATTAAGAAAATATTCTTTAAACATAACCTCTTGGATTGAGCTTCACACTCTCATGCTAAAACATTTAAGTTTTAAGTTGTTGACGGTGCTTTACCCAAGTCATTAAATGAACAAAATCTCTCTCATTGTTATACATTTCAACTTAACACTTTCATGAAACATGGACCACACTCATCCCCGTATCCATATAGAGTTAATGATAAATAGCCACTAACTAATATAACCTAATGAATATAGCCTCATCATCTCATTGTCAAAACAAAACCTTAACCCTATAATTATTTATTGTGTCCATCTCAAGTTTTTATATATACAAGATCTTTTTTGTTCTTATCTGAAATGAGATTGAGGCATCACATAACCATCTTCGTATCATCAAATAACCATCTTCCTATCATCAAAGCATGCTTTGATGGAGTCTTAAAAAAAAAAACCAAGGCCACATATCAAGTGAGGGTACTACCACTCGTTCATCAAAACTAAAAGTTTTGCTCGAACGTCATCAAAACTAAAAATTTTGCTCGAACGACGTTTGCGCAAAACTTTTAGTTTTGATGAATGAGTGGCAGTACCCTCCTTTATATATATATATATATATATATATATATATATATATATATATATATATATATGTTGAACATAAATCTACTTGATTAAACCTGAATGGGTGTGATGAACGAATGCCATTACCACAAAGTCATTACAATCTGACCATTTTTTATTTAGACTTTATAGGCAATATGATAATTATTTATTGGAGTCGGCACCGAAAGTGATTAATTCGTAATTTCTAGTCTTGGTGAAGCTAATTTAACTGGTTGTGCTTGATGGTCACTAACATAATGTATAAATTTTTGCAACGGCATTTTTTATTTAGTCTGTTCTGTTTGGTAGAGCTTGAACCAAAGTTTCACGTCCAAACTATTTTTAGGTCTATTTAACATTTCCAATAGTCATGAGATATCATGCTCTTGAAGATTTTAAGATTCTGTTTAGCACAATTTTCATATGTAATCAACCAATCAGCTAGTTAAGGAATTTTTAAAAATCAGTTGACCGACTCGTTTATTGTTTGTCTTCATAATCTGTTTTCGTTCTTTTTTCATTTTTTTTAATACAATTACTCTTATTAAATTCCAAATCCTAGAGAATTATTTATTATTTTTATTAAATATGTCGTGGCGATTCAATCTTGAAATCTTCTAATTTGAATTCTTATCTAATCTAAATTTAAAATTAAATCATGTTGGAGTTGTATGACATAATTCAATTAACTTGTTCGATTAAAAAATAACCTATATGATTGTTAAAACAATATAAGGATAAAATTGAGGGAAAAAAACAAAAAAAAAAAAAGGGAGGGAGGGAGGGGCTTAAAAAACTGTTTATATATATATATATATATATATATGAAGATCCATTAAGTTTTTTAGGGGTTTTCTAGTATAGTTGGATAATATGATATATGTTTTCCCGACAATTGTTTTTTTTTTTTTAATAAGAAAGCACAATTCTACCAAGACTTGAAATTATTTACTTAAGTAGTCGTGGAAAGGAATGTGGACTTTTTACTCGGATATAGTGAATTATTTCAAATGTATTTATTTATTTCAGTTTCTTTAGTAGAAGGAGCATGAATATTCCAACTGGGATTTGTATTGAACCACAAGACATCGATTCACAGGAGCACACACTGTCCTCCTCTGTTGACCAGGTGCCTACCAAGTATCCTTTCTACACTGCAGAGACGAAATGTTTGATTCATGTACACTGTTTTCGATAGAAGAACAAGCATTTGTATACAATTTTTTCCTTTGAATATAATTACTCTTTATCTAAAAAACAAGTCAGGGACAAATTGATTTCTTAAATCCCGGTATGTGAATGAAGATGAGAAGACATTGAATTAAAATTTTAGATTATGCTCAAGGAATTGCATCTCTGTATGAGATGCTAAGTTCCAGTAGACATGCCTTAGACACGAGTTAGGGGTTACTGCAATCTTTAGTTCATGACTTCTGGACCCCAAAGCACTGTTTCTTTAGTTTTTGCTAACTATGTCTAAAGGCCATGCTTTCTCTCCAATGATGCAATGGAGAATTTTGCACTCTGTCATAGCACAACATGTGCTTTTTTTTTTTTCTTGTGGACCAAAGAAAAAAACTTAGAGACCATTTGGAAACGACTTCCTTTAAATTTCAAAAAAATTATTTTTTTTAAGTTATTTTTTTATGTTTTCAGATCATTTTAAGGTGCTGATCTCAAAAATAATTTAAAAAAAATATCATTTTAATGTATTTCTAAGCAAAAAAAACACTTTAAACGGCAACTGTAACCTCTACCACAATCCCTCAATATTTGATGGAACCACGTGTATTCTTTTGTTATATATATAAGAAAAGGATTATTGACCTCTAGCGAATGTAGATCATGCAGAAAAATTAGGAATGTAGCCTGAACCAAGTGAATACAGAAACCTTTCTCTTTATTGGAACACAGCCTCATGTCCAACAGTTCTAACTGTACAATAAGGTGCTCGCAAAGACAAATTTCTATAAAATTGGAGCCCATGTTGTGTCGGGTAAGTAACACATCAATTATTGGCATCAACTTGTAGGAAAATTCTATCTGTCTGTAAAACCATAGGTTTGCTATTCAATTTTGATACAAATTAATTAGAGTTCCATGTCACAAGAGACCAAAGATCCTTGGTGCAAATACGCGTAAAACCAATTGGGGACAAATTTTGGTATTGACATGTCATGGTTTGTTGAATCTACATGATGAATCCAAAGGAAAAAAAAAATGGATCCCACAAAATTAAATACTTACTTAAAATCTCATTGATGTTGCCGATTCATTAAGTGAATGATTGGAGAGGAGAAGCTTTTTTTTTTTATTTTTTGTTTATTTTGTTCTTAAGAGTTCACATATTGAGAGGGAGGAGAAGGCAGATAGATGCATTGCACTCAGCAAAAATAAGAGACAACGGAAGACAGCTTAAATGGGACATGGTATGCCCAAAAGAGGATAGGCAATGTGGGTTCTTCACCATCTCAAATATGATAAGAGCTCTCATGCAATATGAACTCTTAAAGCTACTTTTGCTATATCCTCTCCACTCAAATATCTTTCTTTTTTAATTTTAAAGGATATAATTTAACTATATAGTCTCTGAAATTAGTCTCCAGAAATTACCAATTCGAGTACCACAAATCTTAAAACTATTGGAGGCTTACATGATCGTTAACTTCAGGGTCTCAGATGAATTAGTTAAGGTATATATAAACTAACCAGACAATATATATATATATATATATCCTTCTTTGAGCCCCTTTTGACCGAGCCTTTTGCTTGTCTATTGGAGCATGCATGAACAAGGGGTGGGTAGGGAACTCAAATGGGTCCCTTGATAACCAAATGGATAGTGCCATGTACTCGCAATCTAGATCGAGGGTCACATATTAGGTGAAGTTGGAGAGAGAACCAGCAGCTAATATGGGCAAGTTCAGGGATCCAAACACAGTGGGCTCATCCTCGAGGCTTTCGAAGTGGAAGAGGTTGTTAGCAAGTCAGGGATCAATTTCTGTAATATCACTGAGTCACCAGTCACTGCTTTTGCAAAATCATGTAGACATTCATGCATTTTACAAATCCTGAAGCTTATGCACTAAGCACACTCAATGTTTGATTAGAAGTTAGAGCATGATTTGGAGGAACAGGAAAAAAGAAATGAAAAAAAAGAATGCACTATAGAAGCAAGCATGCTCATGTCATCAGGATAGTAGCTAGCACCTCCACTGCTGCTGCTTCCTTGGAATAGAAAATCTAAGAAAGATGGAGGCTTTTATATATTAAATGATTTTTTGGTCCTTGTTTTTTATATTAAATAATATTTATTTCTAGAATGAGTTTTAAATATAAAATAAAGGACATATGAAAGCATTACCTTGAAAAATCGGATGGAGCATCACTCAAATTTTATACTCCTACTGTTTTTTGTTTTGAAATATTTAACTCCAAACAATTTTTAAAATGTGAAACTAAATAATGCTATGATCACTGATTAATATTTAACTCTAATGACTTCACCTTTTTATTTAAAAACAAAAACAAAAGATGCTAAGGACAAAGATAGTCAAGGGAATGATGAGAAGAGAGTTCTCAAATTAATTTTTGATTTCTTATTTTGCTTTTTTGAAAATCCAGACTTTAGCAAAGATTAAGTGGGTTGTAAAGCATCGAGACAAATGGCCCATTGGCATCTCTCTTGGGGTTTTATGGGCTGCGACCTTGCCATCTTTCTGATGACATGGTTTTAGTTTCCTCACAAGGGAAGTAGTTATCCAATCTAATTTAATTCGGGGTTGATTCAGCTAAAAAAAATTAAGATTTGAATTATATGGGTTAACTTGGGTTAATCTAAATAAATTTAGAAAAATTTTAAAATATATATTTTAAGTAGTAATATTTCATATGAAAAAATTAAAAAACAATTTATGTAAATATAGGTTAGATATGTTATAAATAATAAAGTTTAAAAATTTATTTTAAAAAGTTATTTATTTCACATTGAAAAAATATAATTTCTTTCTTGTGAACATAGAGTATATAACTTCTTTATTGTGAACATAGAGTATATATTCTAAAGTGTTTAAAATAACAAACTAAAAATATAAAAAAATTATGGGTCTTTGGCTAGGAAAAAAAAAACACATTTGAAAAAAAAAAATCAGGTCTCAACCGGGTTTTGCCAAGTCGTCCGAGTCACGGGTCAACCCGACGGTCAGCATGGTTTTTGCGCATCCCGATCTTTTATCTTATCTAGATCGGTCAAGCTATCAAATCGACCATCAAGCCTATCCAAGTTTAACAACTATGGTCAAGACTTTCTTTTTCTAGCAAATTACATCTGTGGTACCTGGAGTCTTCGGCTTTGTTCATTTTAAGTCTTAAATTATAACTTTGGGCATGTCAAACCCCATGCTCAATTTATGATCACACATGATCCCTTCACTCGTTTATATAGCATGCCATATAAAAATGTCTTCAGCTTTTTCTGACAATAAATAAAAAAAAACATATATATATATTCCTCTTTTCTTTTAATTTTTGAATTATAAAAACTATAAGAAAATAATATAAAAATAAAAAAACTTGAAATTGTCTCGGAATTCCATAAAAATAAATACATTGTGCAAACAAATATGTTTTTGAGATTCCTACTATTTTACTACTGAAGACAAAAAGAAATTGAAAGTAGGCATGAATGAGAGAGCTTCTTTTTTTTCTCCCTCCCATTTACACTATTTGCTTTGAGGAACTCTTGCTGGTTGGCATGTGGAACTGATGGATGCCGGATTGGAGAAGATCTATAATGAGGTAAGAGATAGTGTGGGCTGTGGAAGATGACATCAATGTGAACAAGAGGTAGCATCATAATGAAAATTTGTGTAGGAGGTTGCTTGGCTTTTTGGGTTTAAAGGCTTGTAAATTTTATTTGGGCCTGGTTATCCTTTTAATTTGTTCTCTCTTTATGGATTTTATTTAACCTATGTTAGGCTTTTTATCAAAATAAAATGAGAGGAAAAATGATTGAGATTCGTTGTCTTCTTTTTTTTATTTTGGTAACTCAGGGTGTCCGGATCAGTTTACGCGCACCACAACTAATCTCCGGATTCACTGAACACCCTGCAAGCCCAGTAGACAAGTAAAACACCGCGGTGGTGACAGGCGTGCATGCTGAGACTCGAACCCAGGTGAGAGAGGCAAGGAAACCTTGCCTCTGCCGCTGGGCCACAAGCCTCGATGCATGAGATTTGTTATCTTTTTCTGTAGATATATGTGCCAAATGCCTTAAAAAAAAGGACTAAGCTACACAGTTATAACGGGGTGTTTGTAAATATAAATAGAGGTTGCGGTTTAAAATATTTTTTGTTTGAAAATATATTAAATAATATTTTTTAATTTTAAAAAAATTATTTTTAATATCAATATATCAAAACGATTAGAAAACATAAAAAAAAATTAAATAAAAATAATTAAATCTTTAATAAACATAATTTCAACCTCGTTCCAAACATTACCTAAACATTACCTGCATCATTAGTAAAACAACTGCAATCCAATCCCATTAGAAGGATTGAATAAGATAAAAGTATTGGTATAACCACCTACACCAAGATTTGACAATTCGAATATGCAGCATGTTCCAAACAATCAATATCAAAATAAAATATAATATGAGAGAAATATCATCTGTAAAGAAGGAAGGACAAGAGAACTATGAGCATTTGAACCACTAAAAAAAGAAACACATTTCGGAATAAATATATATGTATATAACAAAAAAATAATTAATTATCAAATGTTAGAAGTACACTTATACCATTTATTTAGTACATTTTCAAGTGAAGTTATTAACACAATTATAAGTATTTATAGTGCATAAAATAAGTACTTAATAAAATTATAAACAGTGAAATGACACAATTAGTGTTAGCCCACTTAATGAAATAGATCTGTAATATATATATAGCATTATGAGAGTTATTAGTCATCAAAAAAACTTATGCTCATAATTTTTCACGAGGGAAATGAATCATTATGTCAATTAAAGCTTTTAACACCATTTTTCAATACATTCAATTCAAATTCAATAATATCTTAACTCATATGACAATAATCGTATTTGTCATAACTCATTTCTGGGTTATTCTCTAAATTCATCTTCTTTCTTTTCAAAATAAAAAAAGAACAAAAACAAATAATAATAGCAAAAAGACTGGCATTTTGAAAAAAAAAAAAAAAAAAAAAGTTGTGAGGATTTTAAATATAAAAAAAATCAAGCTGCAATTTTGGATAGAATTGGAAGCCTAATTGTACTTCATTTCATTTAAAACTAAAGAGACGGTACAGATTCAATTAATAAGTTAATGAAATTGGGAGGATTGTCTACAATTGTGATAAGTTGTAAAATGATGATAAAATTGGGTAAAATAGTTCTTAGAAGGTGTTTTTAGCAACATTATAGTGTATATAACATGGCAAGGAATTGATTTTGAATGAGGATAAGTTAAATTGGTAGTACGTGAATGTTACGGAATTTGTCGATGAAACTGGAAAGTTTCATCTCTTGGTCTTCCAAAGGGAATTTGAGCATGAAAATGAGGGAATTTGGATTAGGTCTCTCGTAGAAATTGTAGCCTTTAATGTTAGATATCCAAGAAAGTTGACATTGCTTATTTTTTAGTTTGATAACTCCAGCTATGGGCTAATAACTGAGAGGGGGTCGAGATAGATCCTACTAGACAATTGGTCATCTTCTTGATAACGGGTAGTTTTGAGGGTTTTAGGAGCCGAACTTGGTTTTTCTCCTTTCAGTGGACTTATAGCCTTGTGTCTTAGTTTTTCGAGGGATTACGTCACGCCTTAAACTAAACTATATAATGTTAGTTATGAATGAAACATAAAATAGTGTTCGAAAAAGGAATTACGCCTATTGTGATCTCGATTTGCATTCTTATTTAAAAACCTAAAGAAAAGGATTTAATGGGAATATGAGATGTAAATTTAAGAAAAAGAGGTAATAATGAATGAGATGATTAAATAGAAATGTATAAATTTTGGATTTAGAAGGAATAAACGCTCATGAGTAATGATGTGGTATACTTGTTGATGCAAGGGGAGCCACAAGACCCAGATAACAGCCCGAGACTACCAGTCAAGCTTTTACAGCAGATAGGTGCCCAACACCTATGCTTTCTATTTTTTACTTTTTTTAATTTGTTTGACATGTTAGTGCTTTGAACTTTGTAGTTTATATATATGATATTAATAAGAAAAAAATAAAAGGGGATCGATATGAATGGTAGGTTGAGATGACTTTGATTAACTATCCTGGTTTAGATAGCTAATGGTATCAATGAGATTTTATTGGTATCGACATTTTAGATGACATTGATTAACTATTCGGGTTTGGATAGCTAATGGTATCAATACGGTTTTATTGGTGCCAGCGTTCCTTAAATTGATTAGTTGATCCCGGGTAATTGGATGACTAATGATCTTAGTAAAGATTTCTAACATCGGCATGGTTACTCCCAGTTAAAGGAAAAAGATAGGTTGATTAACTATTCCGAGTTGAGAATAGTTAATGATATCAATAGATCACATTGGTATAACAATTTCTGGTGTGATTAGCTACTCCGGATAAGAAAGCTAATGATATCAAGGGCTCTTAACATCGATAAATTTGATGGTAAACCATATATGGATAAGAATTGATTAACTATTATAGGGTAGGAATAGTTAATGATATCAATTGGTTATATTGATATCGGCACTTAAATGAAATTGATTAGTCTAATCTGGTATTGAGAGACTAATGATATTAATGAGATTTATTAGTATCGGCAATTACCTTATGGAGAATGGAAGAAAATGTATTGATTAGTTATTTCGAAAGAATTTGATAAGTTAATGATATCAAGAGAGGAATATCTTGGTATCAAGTGAGAATTGATTTATGAGAAGATGATATTCAAAACTATTGAGTTGAGTTGTGACTTCCAAGATGAAATTATTCTTGGCAAATAGGTTAGGATATTAGACGGATATTAATAATATAGATGGAAAATATATATTGTATAAGTGATTTATGCCTAATTTTATGTATCAAAGAAATGCCATGAAAATTATTACATGTTGTTGTTGTTATTTGTTATTATTTTTTACTTAAATGTACATATTAATTTTTGTTTTCAGGACCATCGGGGTCATGTTAGAAGTGATATTAATTTAGTCTCCTTTTGCTTTTGGACATGTAATTATTTTGTAAATTAAAAGACTTATCTCCTAAAACTTGAAATGTAATATTAACCCGTAAATTTAGATGTATGACTTTAATATAATGTATGTAATTCTAAGTACGTGTTTAACCATGCATGTTTATAGTTGAAATCGAATCCTTCACTTGAATTATATTATATGATGTTATTATGCAAGATATAGTTTATGCGATGATATTATGTAACAATTAAATTATGCATTGTTATTTTGTGGACTTGAATTGTATAATGTTATTGAATAAGGTGTGTTGTGTTGATAATTATGAATTGGGTTGAGATTCGGGATGATTGGATCGGGTTGTAAAATGAAATTGAAAGTGTAATATAATTTTATCGATAGCTAGCAACCTCCCGGTATAGAAAAGACTCCGCTGAAATTTTGGTAGAAATTTCAGTGAACCTGTATAAATTTTTTTTTCTGAAATTTTCATTTACCTGTTGTGTGTTTTCCTGGAAATTGAAACTGTTACAAAAATGGAACCAACCAATAATTTTATCTATAATTTTCTCTCTCTCCCCCCCCCCCAAAAAAAAAAAAAAACTAGGGACCAAAATGTTAACAAAATAAAGTTTTTCATAAAAAATGTTTATTCTCTAAACTAAAGGGGCAAAAAAGAACTTAGAAAAAATCCTAAGGCAAAAATTAGCAAAACAACATAGGTACTAAATTTATTTTTATAACAAGTTGCTATTTTTCCTCTTTAATTTGGGTCCCCTAACTTTTAATTTTATATAAACAACAAAATCAAATAAATTCCTATAAAATCAAGCACTTATCCAAAGCCAAGCCTTTTTTAGACCACAATAGTTCTATGCAAATCAAGATTGGAACAAATAACAAAGATCAATCTTCAATAAACACAATGTCAAAAAATTAAATTGAAAAAAAAAATAAAATTGAAGGAGTAAAATAAAGCAGGTTAATGTGTGAATCCAAGGAAATCAAGAGGGGATTTAGATCTCTTTTTTAATTGTAATTGTAATTGTAATCCATTATTTATCCGAAAACCCAAACTCAATATTCAAACTCAAATCCATACTAATCATAAGATATCATACTCATTTAAATCGGTTCATCTATATTCACAGTTTCACCTCCTTGTATATATATATATATATATATATATATATATATAAAGGGGAATTCTTTATTATATACACTAGCAAATCATATTTGTGAACTCTTGAGATTTGATTGGAGATCTATTGTAAAAGTTCCCTGCACCTTAAACATAAGCAATAGAAACACAACACTAGAGACTGAATACATGGAATATATACTATAGTGTTAAGTATCTTATCTAAGTATCGTATCTTAAGTATCGTATCTATCTTACGAAACATGGTTTGGTGAAGTGAACTCAACAACTGAGTGTCTTGATCGCGGCTCTTCTCATCACAGATCCCACTCTCATTTAAAATTTTAAATAGCATTTTGTTCTTTTTTCCTTTTTTTGATATTAAGATAGAATCATCTCTAGCAATAAACCTCTTTCTGTAGAACTAGGAGGTGCTTATCTTCTTTGCTTTTTTTTTTTTTTTGTTGAATTTAATTCTGGGAAAAGTTTGCATTTTTTGGCTAAATGGTTTCTTGAATAATGGTTCTTTGAGCTTAATCTGAGGTGGGGTTCGGGAACTCTTGCCGATATTCAGAGAATTTTGGTTTTCAAGGTACACTTTTTGCTGTTGTATTGTTGTTCTTCGTTTTATTGAGATAAAGATTGTGGTAGTTCCTTCTTAGTACAAGTGTTGTGAGAATTGATAGAATCTCTTGTTAAAGATGAGATTTTAAGTTTAGTTCTCAGTATGTTCTGTTGTCTGGTGATTAATTGAAGAAGGATTTTTGGTTTCGGTTGTTGGTGAATTTGGTATCTGGGTTTTGGAGATAATAGTCTGTGTTGGGTTTTTGACAAGGTTTTCAGACTAGAATTGCGCAGCTGGTGAATTTGTGCTTTGGAAACTGGATTTGGATAGAGTTGAATAAGTATGGCGTACTTTTGCCGAGGCTTTTTGTCTTCAATAGATATATGTGCTGAATTGGATGAATTGATTTTGATGGGCAACTGGACACTGGCTAAGTTTTCACTTTGATCATATAGCGGGGTGAAAATTGGAGATGGCTACACCTACTGTAAGCAAAACGAGAAGTATGCTTGAGGGTTTAGTAAGAGAAGGATCATTTAAATGGCTACTTGGCAAGAGAAGTTCTTTTAATGAAGAACTCGAAGAGATGGAAAGATCTCCATCAGCTGGCAGGAATTGGATAGCTGAGCTCTCCCCACTTGCTAATCTGGTTGTTCGTAGATGCTCAAAGTACGTTGCGCTGCTCTTTTTGTGTTCCATGCTTCTTCTTTCCACTTACTGTAATTTCTGTGCAAATTATGATTCATTTGATATTAGAACTTTCTGTATGGACTATCTTGTAGGCTAGTGTTCCCTTGTCACTTAGTCTGATCACTAACTCAGAGTATATGCAATTACTTTCTACTCCAATTTTCATCTCCTTATGGACAAGGGCAATAACATGATGCAGAATCCTTGGCGTTTCTGCAAGTGAACTTCAAGAAAGCTACAATGCAGAGGCTTCTGATTCATTAAAACATCATTCCTGTTATGCGAGGAACTTCTTGGAATACTGTTGCTTCAGAGCACTGGCTTTATCTATTCAAGTAACCGGTCATCTAGCTGATAAAAAGTTCCGGCGGTTAACATATGACATGATGCTAGCTTGGGAGACTCCAGCAGTTGCTAGCCAACCATTGCTCAATGTATGATTTTATACATGACCTTTTTCATTTTAAGCATGTATCTTGTTGTCCACAAGAACAGCAAGCTCTTTTTTTTTTTTTTTTTAATAATGAAGCTGTTTCTTGCGAGTGTGCCATGAAGATTCACGCTTGCAACCTTCATGCACAGATTTTGTAGAAGGAATAGAGGAATCTGATGCTGAAGTTCAAACATACACTTGAATATAGCCATGACAATAAAATCGTAGAGTGGTGGCCCATAATCTTAGTCTTTGTGTGTGTGTGGGTGTGACACTGTTATTGAAGGCAGACAATATGCTACATAAACTACTAAATCATCTTAAATTAGAAGTTCTTCTAGAGTCCCACGTTATTGAGCCCATTGATTAGTATTGGCAAGTCTTCTCACTTCTTGATTTCTTTCAGAACTGTCATATGTAGTATTCCAAACTATTTGGAAGGTTACTTTCATAATTATGTAAATAATCATGTTATCTCCCTCCCTCTCCCCTCTCTCTCAGCTCATGCATATGCATGTAGGTCTGTGTTTCTCCATGGGTGTTTGGCTAATATATGCATTTGTTACTGTCCTTAATTTTCTGGCTAATACAGAACAATTTTATGTAGAAACGTTTTGAAATTACGGTGCCCTTAGTAATTATATGCGCCTTACTGTTCATGTGGGCATCTATGGATGTCTTTTCCTTTTAGGTAGATGAGGACTTCACAGTTGGTCTAGAGGCCTTCTCTCGAATAGCTCCAGCAGTTCCAATCATTGCCAATGTGATTATCAGTGAAAATCTTTTTGAAGTGCTTACTGTGGGAACTGATGGTCGGCTTCAATTCTGCATCTATGAAAAGTACCTTAGTGGACTAGAAAGGTAACAACTCTTCTGTTACTTAACTGATGGGATCTGCATTACACCGCTTCCAACAAGATCCTTTGATTGCTTTTAGTTTGTCATGCAGTATGATTCACTTTCATTTTAGGGCCTAGTTGCCCAACCAGCAAACGCTGCAACACTTTTTTCTTTCTATTTTTATTAAGATCTTTACTTTTTAGGCTTGCCTAGATATGCTTTTTTTTTTTTTTTGCTTTCTTACTATTTTATGTCTCCTTTCTCCCCTGGAACTTAGTTTTTTCATATGCTTATTATTTGTTATATTCTTAAGTCATTTTGCTAAGCCAAACCTTTGAGTGCTATTCCAGATTTCTGCATTTTCCTATTGTACATTACTACTTAAGTGCTCCACTTCTTCTGTAAACCTACACGCGCGCGCTCGCACACACAGGAAGAGACAATTCATCAAAATACATCACAAAGCGACGATGTTGACTATCAAGAAAGCACACAATCTAACTCACAATCCTATCTATAAAAATTAGGGAAGGTCACACATATCCATTTCCACAAGGGAAACACAAAGTTAGATTGGCTAGCAAATATTCTTATTGGGTGCATTTAGATCGAGCTCTTATTAGAGTGTCAGACTTGTTTCGAGTCACTGGTTTTTCTTTCTTTTCCTTTGTTTTTTTTTTTCCTCCTAGCCCTATCAATCTCTAGGCTATATCAGCTTGGAACATGTTAGTTGTCACCATGAAAGCTGACTGAAACTTGTGACCTATGATGATGCTTTATTGAGAAATTGCTGTACGGTTTGGGTTTTGGTTTCATTTTGACAACCCGCATTATGTTCTCTTTAAAACATACCTGATTGTAAATGATATAATATGTTGTATGGAGATTATGTAACTTACTGTGGCAATTTATATTCAGCAGAACTATAGGTTTTTACATCTATATGTTATGCTGTGTAGGCAGATACATCCAGTGTTTATATTTTGGGTTCATCTTCTGTACAGGGCAATAAAAAAGATGAAGACCCAATCAGATTCATCACTCCTTTCTACAGTGCGATTGTCAAGAAGGGAGAAGATTCTGGAAGTAGATGGAACAGTGACGACCCAACCAGTTCTTGAACATGTTGGAATATCGACATGGCCAGGTAGATTCATTGGATAAGTATTTTGGTAAATTCATCTTATTTGTTCCCTTCTCTCTGGAAAAGGAAAAGGCAAGTGCATACATACATTCTAAAGAGGTTTCGATGTATACAGATGGTGAAATTTCCCTTCACTTCTGATCACTATATGCTGTGAAATATTTTTCTAATTTCTGCTATTAACTATCAAGTGCATACAGGTCGGGTAACTCTCACAGATCATGCACTGTACTATGAAGCTCTCCGTGTTGTATCCTATGACAAGCCGAAAACATATGATTTGGCAGATGACCTAAAACAGATTGTTAATCCTGAGTTGACTGGACCATGGGGTACTCGGCTTTTTGACAAGGCAGTCTTGTATAAATCTATTTCCTTGTAAGGCATGATTTGTATTTGTTTTCCTTTCCATTGATCAAATATATGTTTCAGAGTTATATATGCTAGAATCTGGGCACTGTCACATTATCTGCTTTGAGAACTTTATTAGCATTAACCTCTTAGCATTTCTCTCGCAGATCAGAGCCAGCCGTGATAGAGTTTCCAGAGCTTAAAGGCCATACTCGTCGTGATTACTGGTTGGCAGTTATCCGGGAAATTTTATTTGTTCACAGATTTATAAAAAAGTTCAAGATCTCTGGAGTTGAAAGGGATGAAGCACTTTCATTAGCTGTACTTGGAATTCTGCGACTTCAAGCAATTCAAGAAATTATTTCTGTAAATTCTGTTCACTGTGAAACGCTTCTCATGTTTAATCTTTGTGATCAACTTCCTGGTGGCGATTTGATACTGGAAACCCTGGCAAACATATCATCCTTAAGAAAATTAGATCGAACTAACAGTGACAAGACTGGAGGTGGGATGCATTCAATCTCTGCAAGGGCCATGGTTTCCAATTTAGGGTTCATGCTAGGAACAAGTTCAACTGATCTGAATGAGGCTGGGCTTGTTGTTGGTGAGACATCTGTGGGAGAGATGAGTTCATTGGAGAAGGTGGTTAAGGAATCGCAAAACAGCTTCAAAAAAGCAGTGCTGGCACAAGAAACAGTTGATGGAGTAAAAGTAGATGGCATTGACACCAATTTGGCAGTGATGAAGGTGATACTAATATGTCACTATGAGTTTCAGTTTTACCAAGCACACTTTGTCCTCTAGTTTCTATCTGCCTTTTTTCTTTTCCATCATTGAAACATTAGAATGACTGGAAATGGAGAGTATCTGTTTGCTGACAAGGCTAAGAATTTTAAATGATCACTGTCTGTCTTAGTCGAATTAGCAATGTCATTTTTGTGTCTGAATTATTTATGCTGTTCACATTATTTGAAATAGAGTTCCTTATAAGATAGTGAGTTTTATAGCGTGACAACTGGCCATTTTCTTAATCTCTTTCAGGTTGTACCTTCAATAATCCTTCTTATATTCCTTGTAAACAAACATCTGGTGTTTGCAGGAGTTACTTCTCCCTGTTATGGAAGTTGGGACATGGCTTATTTCCTTGATACACTGGGATGACCCCATGAAGTCTTTGGTGTTCTGTTTGGTTCTTACTTATGTCATTTGGAGGTAAGACACTTGTTACATTATTGATTACTGTTGAACTTGAGTAAAAATGACACTTGTTACATTATTGATTACTGTTGAACTTGAGTTAAAATATATCATTATTCAGATACTATAATGACACAAATCATTAAGTTATCCTAATAATAGTGGAGTTTTGTTTGTCAACACTGTTGTGGTAGTTTATGTAAATGGCTAAAGGATTAAACATGAATGGAAACCGCCGGTTGTATGTAGCTGTTATGAAGGGTGCATTTGAGATATTAATTTCTCAGGAAAAGCTCTCTTTAGATGATCAAAGGTATCAGTGCAAGATGCTGTATGTGGTTGAATTCCTTGCAGGATTACCTAGAATCAAGTAATCTAGCCAGTCCCATGTTTGTCTCCCCTTTGTACTTCAAACCCAATTATGGTTTTTTCATTTGCTTTTTATGTTTGAGTAACCTTTTCCAACAAAAAATGGTTCTATTAGATTGGGATGATTGTATGCATGGTATAACCCTTCTTTTCTATTGTTTTGAATCCTCTCAGTTAGCTGTAAAAGAGGATACTTGGATGACTTATCACCTATTTTAGGATACTGAAGTCAGTCAATCAGTCTGGTCCCCCAAACAAGTTTAGTTTACCTGAACTTTGTGCATATGACTGTATATCTTGTAGTATCAATGTACTATATATGGCGAGTATGTGCTAGTCTGTATAACCTTATAAGAGAGCACATTCTCTCTTCAATCTCAAACAAAAAAAAAAAACGCTCTCATCTTAGGTAGATTTCTGTACTGTATTAGAAAGATAGTTTTTTCTTTAACAAGGACTTACTGGATCTGCATTTTAGGGGATGGCTGGGCTATGCGTTTGGATTAATGATCATCTTTCTTGCTATCTTTATGGTGCTCACACGATTTTGTAACCAAGGAAGGCCTGTTGAAGAGATCAAGGTAACAGCACCTCCACCAATGAACACAGTGGAGCAGCTTTTAGCTGTCCAGGATGCTATTTCTCAAGCTGAACAGTACATCCAAGATGGAAACATTGTCCTCCTCAAGTTTCGTGGCCTGCTGTTGTCCATTTTCCCACAGGTTTCCCTCTGTCATTCTCCTAGCAGGATAGCATGTCTTCGCTTTTCTAATTTTTACCTTCTTTGTATATCATAAATCACACACAAGTGAATCAGGAGTACAAATTACCCTTCATTTCTTCATGTTCTATCCAAATTAGACTTAAAATCACTCAAGTGCATGCTGCTTCGGGTGTTCACGTAATTAACAGGCAAGCGAGAAGTTTGCGTTCACTCTCCTGGGCGTTGCTTTGATCCTGGCTTTCATGCCTAGCAAGTACATTATTCTGTTGACCTTCTTAGAGACATTTACAAGATATTCTCCTCCAAGGACAGCAAGCACAGAAAGATGGACAAGGAGACTAAGAGAGTGGTGGTTCAGCATACCGGCGGCTCCTGTAGTTCTTGAAAGAGAAAAGGAGGACAAGAAGAAGAAGTAAATGTGTCGTCTTTATACATGTACCAGTATATATATATATATATATATGTACATATACAGTTATGTTTCCACAGAACCATCTGTACGAGTGTAAATCTCAACCAAGGAAGAGCAATCTTGATCAGACAAAAAAAAAAGTCTTTCGTTTCCGGGAATGCAATGTGTCAGTTTTAGGTCCCCTGGATAGAGCTATCTATACCCGGAACTGGGTTATTAGCAAAATATTTAATAAAAGGGAATTCTTGATACTTTAAAAGTTTTAACAAACAATTTTCCTCCATTAGGGTTCCAAGAGAATAGCCTAATGAGGCTCTTTGGGAATGCAGTAACTGTGCAAGTGTCCCAAATGATCCATTTGGTTGTAAAGTAAGAGTTCAAAATTGGGTTGGGTTGGTGTAAAGGGACACTTTAAGCTTAGCTTAGCTAACTAGAACTCTGAAAGAAAATATCACATAATTTTTTAATTTTTTTAATTTATTTGTTTTAAGATTTTAGATTGTTTTGATATGTAAACATTAAAAATGAATTTTTAAAAAAATATATTTTGAAAAGTAATCTCCAAACTTAAAATCTGAATTTGAAACAGGAACAGAACAAAACATCTAGCTTCAAAATCTGAATTTGAAACAGGAACAAAACAGCTGTTCTGCAACTGTAATTTGAAATGGTATGCTCTAAAATTTATGGAATCCCAGTTGCTTATCCTAATTGAGTTGTCATCATCATCATATCATTATCCTTTGCGGTCCTTAACCTGTTTTTTTTTTTTTTTTCCTGGGATTGATCAAATATGGAGATATCATTTTCTTCACGCTTTTGCATGGATATATGAACACAAATAAATAGAGTTTGATTACCTTATAAACAGCTCTTTTCCTTATTGATGCAAGTAAATTAACCGATTAAATATCATCAACAATAACAAATCTCATCTAACTAAGGAACAAAGCAAGAAAACACCATTCTTCACCAAAATCAGAAGAAACAAAAAAAAATAAAAAATTAATACCCGCAGAACTCATTCTTCACCTCCAAGGTGGACTTTGTGGCGATGGAATTCCTCCTATTTGGAGAAGGGAAATACAAAGGATCGGTGTAGTTATAAAATGGCTGGTTTGCGCATAGAAATCCAGCTGAATTGGGTGCAAAAACTGGAATGTAATTAAGATTTGGTGGCTGGAAAAGAGGTTGCATAAAACAAGAATATTGAACTTGTCCATCCCCTAAGCCTCCTTCATTACCATCATTGATCTTCACCTTCCTCTTATTTTCCTCCCTACGACCACCATTTTCTCGCTTTACTTGAGGGGCGGGATCCTCCTCGGATCGCGACAAACCCGTTAGTTTCTGCACCAGTGACATAAAATCTTTAGGATTTGTGTGGATGATTTTGGGCGAGTGAGTATAAATGATCACTGGATGGCGTTGTGGGGGTTTGACAGGACCTACAATGCCGAGCGAAGAAGATGCTGAGGATGAAGATGACGACGACGAAGACGACGGCGGCGGCGAAGATTTCTTGATCATGTGAGAGTCCTTGTTGACTTTCAAGGGTGGTGGAGGGTACATATTGCTGGTCTTCGCTTGATGATTCGTTGGGCTCATTTTGGTTTTTTTTGAAGATTTCACTTCCAGCCAGCTTCCTCTGGTTAATTAAATAAATAAATAGCTTGAAAGGATGACCAAAAAAACATAAATAATAATAAATTTTGACCTGAATTTGTGGTCAAAGGAGACAGACTACCCAAGCCTTTAATTTATACAGCAAAATTAGAAATTATTTAGGCAATGCCGAGTAGGCATCTCGAAGGAGTTGCCAGGTGAGGTGGCTGTTAAAATGCGAGTGCTGAGCTGTCAAAACGCCAGCGGCTGTAGGAAAATAGTTTGAGGGTGATTGACACGTGTTCTACTACCGGATATCTCGGTCTGGCAGTTGGCGGGAAACTGAGATCAGTTTGTTAAGACCTGCTACTGCATTCAACAGATAAGTCATAAGGGCATTCTTCTTTTTTTATTCTTTTTTCATATGTATCATAAATTAATAATTTTTTTACAGCAGTATCGTAGATTAAGAACTTAGTTTAGTAGTTAACAACATAGTTCTCATACCCGATTGACTTGTTTAAGAAGTTGGGTTTCGAGTTAGATAAGTTAACTCGGATAGACTTGAATTAATTTGAAAAAATTTTAAAAATATATTTAAAATTTTAATATTTCATATAAAAAAATAAAAAATAATTCATGTGAATATAGACTATACATGTTATAAATAATGAAGTTTAAAAAATTATTTCAAAATGTATTTTATCGCACTTTAAAAAGATATTATGTTAGTATGTTATCCTTTTAAGTTGAACCTTTAAAGTTGAAGTATTTAAACCAAAAAGATTTTTTATCCTATATTGAAAAAACATAACTTTTTTTTTTGTGAATATAGAGTATATATACTAAAAGACTTCAAATTTCATATTGAAAAAAAAATGTTTTTCTTGTGAACATAAAGTATATAAATTAAAAGGTTTCAAATATCACATTAAAAAAATAAAACATTCTTCTAGTATTTATTTAGGAAACTTTGAAAAGGATTAATATCCAACTAATATATATATATATATATATATATATATATATATATATATATATATTTAAATTTT
>Ga0307515_10000630_pt1 | contig 81750 bp, 71 predicted proteins | sample 17_EM_MG_FD_194513 | JGI IMG/M metagenome (GOLD analysis project Ga0307515, IMG submission 194513) | Populus trichocarpa ectomycorrhiza microbial communities from riparian zone in the Pacific Northwest, United States - 17_EM | ecosystem: Host-associated > Plants > Roots > Unclassified | place...
GTAGTAGCTTCTAGAGCGAAATTGATCACAGGGGATGGGCCAAATGTACCTCGATATTCATCTTGAGAAAACATAACCGTGGCCTTCTTTCCACTGCCATATTCAGACGGCGCACAATGAATAGCTGCGGCTGCCAGCACAAAAGTCTGAGAGGCAAGAGGTTGGAAATACTGGGATGTTGTTGGCTGGCGCCCCAAGCTATTGGCAGTGAAGAAAAATTGGTTGTAAATGAGATCAAGCACTTCCATTTGGGTGAACCATGACTTCTTATCATCGACGACATTGGAGAGGTAAGCATCATCAAACAGGAGCTCCTTAACCTTGGTCCAAAGGTCAGTCTCAGAGCCCACATCCAACCGGTAACTACGGCCACCAGTTCGACATGCCTCATCTGCCAACCGTCCCCGAATGGTACCAATCTTCAGTTTCGACTATACATAGTTTTAGGGGTAGTCAATATCCGTAAATCTGATAGAGGTGCATTACACAAAGTTGAGGACTTACAGGTTCTCGTGTTTGCAGATCTATATTGAGTGATGGACCACCGGGCAATTGACAGACCGATGGTGTAGCTACAGGTGCACCTGCTAATGCCCGCTCATGATCCTATGCTTCAATGGCAAGTTTCCAAGCTTCGTCAACCATCGAGAATATGTCATTGGATAATATTGGCAAAGGAGTCTTCATGAATACGATTGCCTCCATGAACCTTTTCGCTACCTCAAAAGTAACGTTTTGGTGTTGGGGAATATTCCGATCGCTAAGGGCCTTGGGTTGTGAAATATTCTGGTCTCCACTAGACTTGTTGGGAAGCACCAGTGCCCGGGCGGATGCTGCACAGTCAGACTTGGATAATTTGTTGAGGCAGGATGACTTTTGGCATTTGAGCAGTGGTGGTGCCATTGCCGCAGGTTGATTTCGGGAATTTGAAAGCAGAAGGCATCCAATGACAGTATCAGCACGGCTCTGTTTCTGTGGCAGTGGAACCCTTGTAGTGCGTAATGACTTGTCCCAGGCGCCTGATCTGGATGAAGGACCACCTGTTGACAATCCAAATCGTCTTCTTCGATGTTGGATGATATGGAAGACTCTCCGGTGTCACTGTTGTCATCACCGATCTCCTGATAGGTCTTGTCATCCGGGTACATTATTGAAATCAGGGATATTAGTCATCCACAATACGATGCACGAAGGCAGATACTAGCAAGGCAAACACTTGATGGACAATGAAGATTGGCTGCTTTCTTGAATGCGAGTGCTCTCTCTAGGTGTGCTTCTTGATTATTCCGGAAATAGTGATTCTTCACCTGGCTGGGCGTATGTTCCATCTGCTGTAATGAAGATTTAAAGTTGGAGAATACGGGAGAGAATGTAAAAGCAACAAATATAATATTAAGTGCAATACAATAACGGAATAAAGGGTGCAAGAATTTGCACATTATCGAGGAGGATGCAATTCGAGGCGTGCCCTCAAAAGGTTATGGAGAGATGACTTCAGCAGTGTATATATAAATCGAGGATGGCAGTGCGTGTCGCGATTTTGGATATTGTCAGGTGCGCCAGAATAGATGGATTCCCAATGCCGAATGTTAGCAGCTTCTATGAACAACACTCTGCACGGATGGAAGAATTGGAGGTTGGCTGAAGGCAGCGCACATAGAGAATAGAACCAGACGCACCGGAAGATAACTCGTGACATCAACTAACCCTTGGTGTTGGCCACAAATTGAGCACTGAGAACCTGAATGAAAACATGAGCCCCTGCATATGACTCCTCTGAAGTTAGTCATTATGCGTGAAAGTTTGAGCATTTGCGGTGACCGCATAGCATAGAAATTGGTGCAGCATTGAGAATCTGCAGAACCCGATAGATTTGGTTGGGACCTTGGGAGTGACAGGTGAGTTGCCAGGGTTCATACTGGAGTTTGATTTCGAGTGAGGAGAAATGTGAACCTCCATATGTTGTATATCTGCCGGAAGGACACATGTATTTTCATGATACTCTATCATATTAGAATGCTGCAGCAAAGTTGGCGGTCAATCAGGCAATATCGTAAGCATAACTTCCTGTGCATGCGTCCATCTGGGCCATGTCTGCAGAATAGCCTTTACAAAAATGTTGCAGTAGTTAATGGAAGAGGGAGAATTTGGTACACAAAGGAGAGACACAGGAGTAGAGAAAGAATGGTAATGTATGATGGATGATTCAGGGGTAATCTTATTAATTCAAGCACTCATCAATGCCAAGATTGCTAACAGATGGGTAATAAATTCTCACTCACTTTCTGATGTTGTGCCTAATATCTAGTAAATTGCACAACACTGGATTGCACACCGTTAAATTGCACTCCGTCAAATCACACATTCACTATGTATCTCACAACTACAATGTTGACTTAAAATAAATATTGTGGTTGAAAGCTATATTCTACAATGGGATGAATGTATAGTGAGATGTCATGTCACAGCGGGCAGAGGAATGATGGTTGCACGCATGCAGTTCTGGGAAATTGAGGTGCACCGAAGTTCAAATGGTTATGCTTTGATTCAACGGCTGATGATTGCAGGCTCCCCTTACTCTGACAGTTAATTGCACTCTTTGTAGCTGTCTTCTCATAACTCGAGCTTTCAAGATTCTCTCTCACAGAGCTTCAGTCAATGCAATTCGATCGACATAATCTATCCTTGGATACAACTTATGGCGGCCCAAACATACATTTAGTCAGACTGCAGTTAAGTCTTGATTCAAAGATTTGGGAACTTAGGCCTCTTTGAGTAAGTACAGTACATAGGTGAGCGGGAGTTGCTGGCCATCTTGCAGAGTTGCTGATCAGAATCAGTCTTCTGAGATTCTCGCTCTTAAGCTTCCACAGCACATTTGACAGAGCCCGAACTTGCAGAAGCTATTATAGGATTTGGAAGCATTGGTCCAAACATACTACTTAGTGAATATCAAGTTAAATGGGGTTACTAATTGGCCGGGCTTGTGCATGTATAGTGTAGTTGCGCAGTGGCAACCTTCCTCCAATGGACAGTTGACATGGAGCTGACAATTCAAGGCATGTTAGCGGTGGCCTTGAACATACTGATCAAGCATAGATTCATATCTTAGCAGGCACGGAGCGGGATGAGCCCCCTGCACCTAAAGGTGAAGTGTCTTGATAGATCTGTGTGCACTGGGTCCACTAACTCAATGTCGAAGAAACCATGAGGAGAATGAAGCAAACTAAAATATAGAAAGTGCACTACCTACTACAAGTACATGTGCTTTGGTGGCTTATTTGTCGCTCTTGAGGCGTGCCTGGGCTGGAATGATAACATCCATAATGACTCGCAGCTTGTCAAAGTTGGCTTCATACATATCCAGATAGCTCATTCTGGACAGAATTGAAGATCTCAGTTGTGAATGATCTTCAATCATAGGCCAGGATGACCCCGGCAGCAAAAGCATCATTGAAGCTAAGAATACCCGAGCCATGTCTCGGCTTCCAACTCTCTGGGATGTGGATCAGAGGAGTGCCAGAACTTCAATGATGTGCCAGCAAAAGCCATGGCTTTGTCACGAATAAGTGAGCCACTGTCTCATACTATGACAGAAGTACTCAATATTGCCTAGTGTGGTATGATTGCCAAATGGGATTGGCGAATATGCAGTGCTGGATCTGTCACGAAGATATACCCAGGATTCTCTGGTGCACCTGAACTTCAACCATAGGCCAGTAAACAGTGCGGCTATGCCACGAATATCCTGACACAGGTACTCAATATCGCCTAGCCTGTTATAATTGAGAAATGAGATTGGCAAATAAGCTGTGCATGATCAGTCTTGATGATAAGCCGTGGATTCTCCGGTGCACCGGAGAGTCCTGGGCACATATCGTTATGACCGATCAATCACTGCATATTTGCCTATCCCATCTGGCATGAAGACAGTCTAAGCAATATTGAGTACCTGTGTCAGAATATTCGTGGCATAGCAGCAGCATTTGCTGGCCAAAGGTTGAAGTTCCGGTGCACCTGACCATCGATTATATGGGTACAAAAGCTCCTGCTTTGCCACAAATAAGCGAGCCGTGTCTCATACTCAGACATAAGTACATCAATATCACCTAGACTGTGTTATTGCTAAATGTGATTGGAAGATATGCAGTGCTGGATCCGTTATAACGAATCATATGACATTTGCCGAAGAGACTCCGGTGCACCTGAAAGTGGATGAATATTGCGTTTTCATTTGAAATATGTATGTGGCTTCAGGCTTCCAGTGCACCTCAAATTCGCAACTGACGTTTGATTGAAGCCCTTTGCTGCATCATTCTCAAAATTCAACTCATGCCATTTATCATGCAATAGGTCAGACGGAGGAAATTCTTATGTTGCGTATCAATTCACTTCATCCCATATCATCGGCAAAAGTGCAAATCGACTATAGACTGCGCTATGCGCACACGCGCACACGCACAGCTCATAGCAAGCTTCCCGTGGACCCCTGCGCGACGCGCAGCCTATAGTCGTCTATAGTCGATTCATAGAGATGTGCGTGTGGGCCTATTGAACTATATACAGCTGGCGGCCGGAGATGGACCTATCTATGAGTCTTCACTGCTATACCAGTACTGTACACTATGGCTGAGAGTCCACTTGAGAGCCTGCTTGAGAGCCTGCTTGAAAGCCTCTTTGAAAGCCTGCTTGAGAGCCTTCTTGAGAGAGCCTCGCATTGGGAGGAGTAGAGTTTTCCACGGGAAGCTTTTGGCCGATGGAAAACCCTAAGTTTGTGGAAGCTTTGGCTAATAGAAGGCTCTAAGTCTGTGGAAGCTTTGGCTACTAGAGGGCTCTAAGTCTGTGGAAGCTTTGGCTACTAGAAGGCTCTAAGTCTGGGGAAGCTTTGATGCTAACGTTGACGTAGCCAACCTACTTGTCTAAGTGCCTCTGGCACTATGATCACCATCACCGACACCATCACCATCGCCATCATCACCATCGCCATCATCACCATCGCCATCATCACCATCAGCCCCGAATGCGCACACATACGCCCACAATCGGTGGGAAGCAAGCGGTAGATTCCACTGGAAAATCTGAGTCGGAGATCTGCTCTCCCCAAGATCCAATTGTCTACCTTTCCTGCAGCATCTCAGGCTGCAATTGTCAACACCCTGACCGTGAGGCATCGTGAGATCTCGTCGCGGTGGCCGCGCTAAAAATACGATTCAGACTATGATATCCACCGACGTCATGATTTCGGCCACCTGCCACCGCTACCCGCCACCTGCCACCTGCCACCTGCCACATGCCACATGCCACCTGCATCACGCCTCTCGGTGCCTGGCATCTGCAACTCAACAAGTCTCTGGATCGAGCATGCACGAGCATGTTCGGGAGGAGTAGAGTTTTCCACGGGAAGCTTTTGGCCGAAGGAAAACTCTGAGTTTGTGCAAGCTTTGGCTAATCGAAGGCTCTAGGTCTGTGGAAGCTTTGGCTAGTAGAAGACTCTAAGTCTGTGGAAGCTTTGATGCTGACGTTGACGTAGCCAACCTACTTGCCTAACTACTTCTGGTATATGACCACCATCCCATCACCATCACCATCGCCATCGCCATCGCCATCACCATCATCTCCATCAGCCCCGGACTGAATGCGCACACATATGCCCACAATCGATGGGATGTGGGCACTAGATTCCGCTGGAAAATCTGAGTCGGAGATCTGCTCTCCCCAAGATCCAAATGCCTACCTTTCCTGCAGAATCAATGCCTTCAATTGTCAACACCATGAGCGTGAGGCATGGTGAGATTCTTTCACGCTGGCCACGCTAAAGATAAGGTTCAGACTATGATATTGACCGACGTCATGATTTCGGCCGACATATGCTGCCGCCCACCCACCACCCGCCACCAGCTTCACGCCTCCCGGTGCCTGGCGCCTGCAACTCAGCAAGTCTCTGGACCGAGCACACAGGAGCATACATGGGAGCATATAGTGAATTGAGATTGGGAGTGTCTTGCCTCTGGAGAGTGTATTTGGCAGCATAGAGCCAAGTAGGCTGGGAGTGTGCCACCGAGTGCAATGAAGAGTGTACTTGCGAGCGACTCGGAGGTGTACTTGGGTGCGTACTCGGAGGTGTTCTTGGGAGTGTCTTGAGAGCTTACTTGGGAGCGTATTGTCAAGCAGGCTGGGAGCGTGTCATCAAGTGCAATTGTGAGTGTACTTGGGAGCGTGCTCGGGAGTGTGATTGAGAGCGTATTGAGAGCTTACTGGTGAGCGTAAAGTCAAGCAGGCTGGAAGTGTCATCGAGTGCAATTGGGAGTGTATTTGAGAGCGTGCTCGGGAGTATGCCTGAGAGCGTCTTGAGAGCATACTTGAGAGCGTACAGTCAAGCAGGCCGGGAGTGTGCCATCGAGAGCAATTCGGAGCGCATGGTAAAGCAGGCTGGGACTGTGCAATTGAGTGAAATCAGGAGTGTACTTCAGAGCGTACTTGGGAGCGTGCAATGAAATGCATCTGGCAGCTTGCTTTCAGATTTGTATGCAGAGTGATATATAGTATCCAACGTGATGTATAGTATCAAGCGCTCATAATCGCATCCGTATCATAGTAATCTAGTCAACTCGCAGTTCCATAGGACTTCATAGTGCCACGGGTCAAATATGCTATGGATTACCGGCCCAAAAACAGCTTCTCTATGAGTTACGCGTCGCGTAAGGTCATTTTTCCCGGTGATGGTCATTCATAATAAACAGAAACGCTGATTAAATCCCACTCTGGCCATATCTAATTCAAGATACCAAAATTCCAACATCAGAACTTTCATTCACTTCAACATTGAAGAGAGAAAGATTCATCGCTCCAGAATAGTGTCCCTTACAAACGACCTTTTTGACTATTTGTATCAGTTAGGAAGATTATGTTGCTTGAATGTCTAAAGAGGCATACTATGATGAAGTGTCTAACACTCCAAGATTAATCGTTCATCAGACTGCAACGTGTCTCCATTGTCTGTCAGCGGCTTTGTATGGTCCGCACGAGCCTCCACAATCCGGTACATCATCGACATCGTGATGTTAGGTCAACTCATCAAGCCATGCAGGACTCTCATTTGCGCAACTTCAAAGTGTTGGTGGAGATCAGTCACGTGGTTATTGTAGCCACCAGGACCTATATTCAGTAACTATGTGTGTGGGACTCGGTTTTGCCCTAGCCAGACAACTCGAACAAATGCCTGCTGCTGCTTATTCACTACCCAAAATTCCTGAGTTATTACAGCATGATTTGCAGCTGTAAAATTTAGGCCGGTCCTGCCCACATTGAATGTGGTTATGAATACAGAGGGATTTCGTGAATCCTGGTATTTGAGCTGCATTTCTGTGCGTTCACCATTGCCCATTTTGGCATACATGTGGAATATATCCACATTATCTGCAACAAACTTCGTTAGCCACCACTTCAAATGCTGAACATGGCCAGGAAGAGGACAAAAAAGCACTGCCTTTTGTGGAGGAGGTGCACTGGGCGGTGCATTTTCGTTTCTCTCTTCTGGAAGGAACGTCTCTCTTCATGGGTAGTCTTGGTCAGGTTCGGGATACTCTGCAGGTTCCTTGACAAGCATTGGCAAAAATGTCTCACTCAGCCTTCGGAAAATCAGAGATTCCACCCAAGTATCGAGTGGCCATTCATTGTGCCATTGTCCAGACACATCCTTGCGATCCTTGGTGTCACCCAAAACTAACGAGAAACATACTAGCTGCCATCAATGAACCCTCCATGCTCCATAAGCACCCTGCGAAGTGTACCTCTCCACCAGGGTCAGCAGATGTGCTTGCTCTTCCTCAGTCCACTCAAGATCGATGACGTGTGCATTCTCCTTTGGTATCCTGACGAGTGGTTTTCCATTGGCGAGTTTCAATTCTGACATCCAACAGCTTGTCCATGGCATTGCAATCTGAATCATCTGGTGCACCGCATCCTGTTGAACCTCTTCCGCAATAGTCCGGATAGCATTCATCAATCTCTTCACAGCGGAATACAATGCCTCAGCACCAAGCTTTTCCATCACAGTATTCTTCTCTGGATCTTCAGGCGCACCTGAAAACAGCCACATCGTCTGAAAACACCAGTCATAGAGTGAATGGAATCCCAGTGTATCTATGACTTGAAGTTTGAATCCAATGTTTGCATTGTCGCAATGTGCCAGCCCACACTGTTTTTCGTCCTGTACTGATGGGACTCATCAAAAATCCCACCACACCATGCAATGTAGGAGCGTTGGCCATTACTTGATGGTTTCGCTCTGGATGTTGAGGTATCACACGACACAAGGTGGATATTCCATCGGTTGTCTGGCTTGTCAATACTGGTGTTGAGATCCTCGTGGGTGAGATTTGCATTTGTGGCATGCAGTAAGTTTGACGAGTTTGAAATCGGTTCCATGTGTCATCTGGTCCATTACACTGTTGAAGATCTCAGCCACTCTGGGCATTGTTATCACCAGGATTGGTTCATGGGCTGGGATCAGTGCTGGATCCCGTTGGGGTGGTGTTGACTAGATCTCCAACAGGTGGCGGGGCACAGAATTCAATCTCTGGAGCGGATACCACTCGCCCTCTTCACCGACAATGCTGGGAAACTAGTTTCGCGCCAAAATCACCCACTCTTCAAGGGTATTCCCCCATAAAATGGACAGTGGCAACCCCATTACAACTTTCTCAGTCACCAATTTGCAACGCATTGCTGCTGCAACCGAGGTGAAAGTTTTTCCAAGACCCATTTCATCCGCCACCAGTGATCCTGGCATATCTGCATCCCAAACCTATCCCCTCACGATGAACCAGAAGGCCTAAACCTCGTGCGCCAAAAACTTAGTTCCAGGCAGGCCTGGAATTGAATACTTGCAGCCTGGAACACAGTCATCTGTTGATTGGAGAATAGGACTCACATTCAGCTGCCTGGATCCTTCATCAAGACACTCGTGTTCAAATTCATTGTTGATTTTATTGTTAACCGTATTCAGTAGTGAGCTTGTATTTTTTGGATCGAGGACCTCCTCAGCATCCACCACATGCGCCTGAACCTCCTTTGCACTTTTGTCCGTGATCTTTTCGTCCTAAATGATCTCTTTCAGTTGCTCTGATATACGGTGGGCAGATAAGCTCATATTCTGGTGCTCCTGAACTTCATCTCAATGTTAGGTATTTCACACAGAAGCAACCATTTGAACCAATACATGTGGATAGACTATAATCAATTCTATTCTTTCAATGAGAACGTACATTAATACAAGTATCATTTTCGTGCCCACCATCCACCTCTCCTGTCTCTTCTCCCTCTCCTCCACCCTCCTCAGAACCTTCCAAAGTCTATGTATAATGATTAGCAGTTGCTCACGTCTAGCCTTAACAGGGCTAGTGTGGATTACATTTGTCGGCCTAATTCTGTGCTCGGCAATCTCCTCCCCTGGCGCTCTCATCATTTCTACCACAATTATCTTTACATTATGTCCAAGTTTCAACTTGATAGCATTTGAAAGGCAACAGTTGCACGAAGTCTGGTCATATATGGGGTCATTGATCATTTTGCCGTGTTTGTATATTCCCATATACTCTTCTTCCAATTTGTCTAGCTCCAACGTGCACTTGAACCTTGATTTGAGAATGTATGGCTTTTTCGGGCCGCCGTTTTTGTCAATGAAATCAACCAACACCTCCCCATGCCTCTCATCTGTATACGGGGCTTGGAGTTGTTTGGGGGCTAGAACCATATCCTTGCCATTCGACACCCAGTGAATTATAACCGCGAACGTTGTATTTCGCAACTCAGGGATGTTACTTCTCGCCTCTTTGACTGCGCGCTCTCCCAAATCCGTCGCGGGTCGCATGTTGCCACGCCCTCCCTCTTTCCTAACCTCTCGAATTTCGCTTGCAAATTTCTTCAAAAAATTCTCCACCCACTGCCAACGAATCGATTGAGCATTATCGAAATTAACCAACAGCAGCCAGTTCTCGAATGCCGCCAAACAATCTGCGACCGCCGTCTCCCAGTGCAGGGGTCCATCTTGAACATGTTTCAATCGGATCTGCCCCCTCATAATGGACCGATGCTTCTTCTCAAGAAACCCTGCCACCCATACTTACTTCCACTTGTTGAATGCACTGTAGTTGGCCTGCCCCATCCTTTTGGCAAATTGCTTCAAGGAGAACTGAGTTTGCTTCAGGCTAATTGGGGGTTTGCATTCTACACCGCCCAAGTCCAACAAATCGTCGCTCTCATCAGCTGCATCATATTCATTGTAGGACATCCCCTGCAATTGGGGCAAGTCCGCAATCCCTGCAACATCTGTTTTCCGCGGTTCCGCTGGCGGCTGGCATGTTTTCTTGAGGGGAGGCTTATGGGGTGTCCCCCAGGTGCACCGGAAGGAGGTCGAGGTGTAGGAGTCGAGCTGGATGATGTTGGCTGATTGACTTGATGATTTCCCGGCGGTCCTGGAGGCACTCTCAGTGCACCCGGAGATGACGGCCCTTGTCCTGGGTACTGCGGAGGAAGGAACATTTGAGACCCGCCATAACCACCTTGGTGCAGGTCATATCCTTGCCATGGTGGCCCATAAGTTGGATATCTTTGGCTTGCGCTGCTGGTAGGTTGTGAACTGTGTGCCATTTTGAATGGAGACTGGTGATAAAACTGCGGAGTGCCTGGAAATGTCTGCTGTGAAGGTGGGTAACCGTACCATTGTGGCAGATGATATTGATTGGTGTGTTTTCCAAGTTGACTGTCTTTGTGAGTGGGATGTCGTTAACTTTTATCTGGTGATTCTGAATTATCGTCACCCCATTGTTGCGAGCCCAAAAGGCCACCAGGTGGAGCCATATTCACTGTCTTCAGTGGAGATCCTTTCGTCGACATGCTCTGTTAAACAAAGATTGTGGTAAACTACTATAGATGGGAGATGAGATATAGAATCAATCAGAGTATGTTTGGGTATATTGCAGGGAGCAGTGACCTTCGGCGGAATGAAGGGCTTCTTATATCCCATTCTGTTGTGACGATCTGTGGGGTTTCACTGCACCTTTGATCCATGGAACCAACCCGGGCATTGAGAACATGATGCCTTAATCACACACATCCCGCCTTTCTTCATTATATGCTCAAATTTGTATACTATGATATTGGATAGGTGCTCACCTTTGTACGCATCGATGACTTTACAGGTCATAGAAGGGATATGATATGATATCTCCAGGAACCCAACAAGAGCTATATCCAGTATGAAGGTTAGGACAACTAGGGATATTACACATAAGTTGTGCATGTACGACCTTGCAACCTCATTCAATGGGAGGCATGTGAGTCGAGCAGCAACAGTGATTGCTTCCTATTGAGCTCCTTCCCTATACATCGTTGTTCTCCTCATGATCCACACTCCACTCAAAGATCGTTACTGAAGCGAACATTGTACCAGCCTTATCAGTTCTCGATGATCAATTCCCGGACATCCAGCTAGCTAGGAAACTCACCTACTCAGTGTATTATGGGAATGTACCTTCATTATCATCCGCTCGGAGGCTCGAGTGTTGGTACAACTCACAATGACGTAATATACGGCCCCATTGTGGTGATTGCAGTGATGACAAATGAAACCTCCCCCCCGCATTTGGCAGGGTTTGATGCTGCTGTGAATGTGTTACGCTGACCTGAGTTAGCTCGCTTTCAAACCAATATCGCTGAGGATCTATATCACCCGCTGAAGCATCATCAAAATTCATCTGAATACGTGTTCAGTGACCATGTCTCGAATGTGGTCAACACTCGCCAAAGACATGTCCAGTGCTTAATCTGCAAAAGGACATTATTCAACGAGAACCGACTTGAGGCTCACTATCAACATTATCACCGAATATCAATGAATGAGGGGCTATTACCTGATGGGATTTTACCACCTGCAGGCTGGGATCGACCCGAGCCATCATGGTTCGACTTGAGTTGGTGCACCTGAATGGCCATCGATGCGCTTAGTCATCTGATTCATCTACCCATAGAGGATGTACCTGTTGCACCACCCCCACCTGAAGATACTCCCGACGAGGAAACGATGGACCCCCAGAGGCCTGATCTGACTTGTACCCCTGATCCAACGAGGACGAGGGCTCAGAGGCAGGTAGTTGGAGTGGAGCACACGGGGGGGAAAGCATAGGTCAAAGCAACTGGATTGTACAACAAACATCGCAAGTACTCAGAACAATGGAATCCATGGCATCCTATTCAGTCAGCATACAACTTTCAACAGGCTCAATCATTTACCCAGCAAACAAAAACGTGGATAGATCAACAACTGAGGTGTGGACTGGACAACTTCAACATCGAATCATTTCAATCAGCAGATGCTGCACGAAAGCTCCTCTCTCAACTCGATATCGCGCTTGGCAATCCAAGTTGGATTGAACATCATTTGCACATCATTGGTACATTATACTACATTGATATTTTCAAATGTATGCTGTTCCTTTTGGCACATCTCCCGGTTCAGGCGCACCTCGATTTTCAACAGGTGCGCCTTGCATACTCGGCAAGTCGCAGAATATACAGCTAGATGAACACAGGGGAGTGGTAGTGGGATACGCAAGATCAGCTTCCTGCTGGAGCGATGATTGTGCCAGTCATTTGTGCATCCAACAAGACCCACTTGCCCAATTGTTCACGCGACCAGCATGCCTGCCCGCTGTATCTAACGATCGGTAATATTTGAAACAATATCCGCCGTACACCTCAAAAGCGTACTGGGACCCGTGTTGGGCTGATCCCATGCCCTCCGAAAGGTGCCCAAAATACTGACAAGGCATGGCATTCAGAGGATGGAACAGTGATGTCCCCACTCCAGAATCTTGACATCACTGGCCCAGGCTTGAAATGAGATTGTGCTGATGGATTCCAGAGACAATGTTATCCTCTTTTGGCTGCCTGGGTCGGGGATTGTCCAGAACAAGTCATGGTTGCTCAATTCTCATATGGCTCATGCCGGATGTGTGAAATTCCTAACTGTGCGCCGATGGGGCAGTCAACTTTTGGACCGCTTGTTAACCCACAAGATCAGCATGTACACTTGGAGCTTCTGGACGAAACTAATATCGATGTTCTGCGCAATCCTCGTGTTCATCCAATCCACAACCAGTTTTGCCGATACCCTCTCTGCAATGTCTATCGCCTTTGGCAGCCTGATGAATTGCATCAGCTGCATCTGGTTTTAGTTGAAGACTGATTGCACTGGCTGCTCAAATACCTGAAAGCTAGAAATGTCAAGGATCAATTTGACAATCGATTCACATCAGTACCACAATATCCAGGCCTCCAGCGTGGCTCTGAACCATTTGATTTGCCGAAAAGCGGCTTCTGGCAGGGACAAGAAATCCGGGGCATGATCAGAAAACTCGCAGTGAATTGCGCACCAATTCTTGGCTGCTCCCAGGATGCCTGGAAAACTGCTGCGGAAATAGCCTCTGATGTAATGGTAATGAGAGCAGCATGGGCATTATGTGAATTCTCTCTACTTGTGAGCCAACAAAATCACAATGATTTATCCCTCGCAACAGTAGACGATGCACTGAAGCAATTTTCTGAGCAGAAGGGTGCCTTTCGAGATCAGAAAATGTCGAAGGCTGCGAAGACCAAACTGGATGAACCATTGGCAAGAGAATCCCATCATTTAGAAGAACAAAAGATTCATAGAATCTGTGCTGCAATGGAGGTTCAGCTGTACGGGGCTGAAAAGGTTACTACATCAAAACGAAGGCAATTACAGGTGCGCCTGAATAGAGCCCATCAAGTGGCAACCATATGGTCAGATGCTGATCAGCAGAGGGCAATTGAGCGATTGGAGCGCAAAATGCATCAGGTAACACCTGCTAAACGCACGCTATTCGATGAAGTTTTCCAACATCATGAGCGACAACTATTGCAGGAAGTTGGGACTAATGCAACTGGTCCCAGAAGCATATTCGCCCAAAAACTTGCTCAAATGAAGACTGCTGCAGAAGAAGAGGTTTACAGGGCAGTAAACATGACCACGGACAAGCATGTGCAATTTCAGGTCTGTCTATCCGATGCTGGAATTGAAGCCACCACCTGGGGTGTCACTGATACGGACTGCGTTGTGAATCAGCTCGAGAGAGAGATTTATGGTAACACTTTGAAAGACCAGATGCGGTTCACAATGGAATTCTCCATCCGCTTGGTCGAGTTTGAAGCTTGTTGGCAGGCAATCGGTATTCGGAAGCTCCAGAAAACCATCGAACAGTGTGTAATCCATTTCGGATATCCAAAGATGTATCTTGTGAGCAATATACCAGAGTGAATTCTGCGAATGGGTTCCGGCAACAATTTCACTACCGATATTTCTGAATGGCTACATATTGGCAATGTGAAAGAGGCATATCGATCTACCTACAAAGTCAATTATATTGAACAGAATCTCAAGCACAATGACCGGTGTACCGGTCTTGACTATATGGAGGAGACACTGTCATATCATGCCCTTCAATGCTGGTATGATATTGATGCATTGAAAGTTGTCAACCGACTATCAGCCGCCGATAAACAGCGAAATATGCGCTGAGCCCATCATTGATGCCTCCACAATTGTCAGAAGGAGCCATTATTCCACCCCGTATCCCAGCAGGTACATCAATCGAGAGAACTTCATGTCCACGGCGTGTGCAGAAGTATTAAATTAACCTCACTCAGAAATGCATCAGTAGATTTCGGAATTCCCAAATTTGGAGAGCTATTCCTTACACAAATTGAAGACAGCTGGGGACATGAAGATAGTGGACTGGTGCTCGGATATGATCAGAATATACTCATTGACAGTGTATGTATTGAACATCAGAATGGGCTGTTGTACTACGGTCAACCATTTCACTGCCTTTCATCTGTTGAGCGTCTGGGACATGACTGCAAGGTAGAATATACGGATGCCAACCGAGAGATCATGCCTGAATCTCATAACATCTGGGTCCAATATACAGACAGTGACCTCGATAACACCTTCCAAGGCCAAGTTCCTTCTTTTCCTGTATTATACTTCAGCTGGACTCCACCGAATAAGATCCTCCAATTTCAAAAGCGCCCGCCCACCGGAAAATCAATATCCACCTTCTCTGAGAGGTGCAAGAACACCCAACAATGGATATTACGTCCTCAATCTCGAGAATATGCGGTGGTGATTCCAACAAAGTACAAAGATCCGCATCGTTGGGCTGATTGTGTTGACGGGTTCATCCGTGTTGTGAAACAGACTGATTAGATGCATATTGTACCTGTCGGAGCAATTGTTGAACCTGCACATTTGGGGCGAGAGAATAATGCTGCATCAGATAGAATCAATAGCGTATGGCTTGTAAATAATCTTGTGGATTTAGATACCTACTGGACAGTGTATTAAAGTTACAATGCCTGAATCAAGGTGTGCAGAAGATAGTTAATTGAATTGTACTATTTGATGTAGATATCATAATAGTCACTCCCAGAGAGTATGGCTCCAGGTTCAAGGTGCACCGGAATACTCTTGGAGATGCGGCCAATACTCCCAATAGCTCTGAACTTTGCACATCCTAATTGTTTGATTTGGAAGCATTTAGAATACAACTATACACTCTTCAGGATGATATTGGATTCTGTTCCACAACTTCCGGAGAATTCAGGAGCACCGGTGAAGTAGTTTCGGAGCGCCTGAGAGCACATCGCTTTGTATTCAGCCTATCTGGGAGCATCTGGGAGCATCTGGAAGGATCAGTGTGGCTGTTTAGAGTTACTGAGTTGTTCGGTTATGACTTCCAAACCATTTTACATTTTGCTGCGGTATGGGAGATGCTCTACCTGATATCCAATACAGTTGAAACTTTTGCTGTAATATATTCTTCTGAAGATGTCTGAATCATCTTCAATCGAACTATTCTCACTAAGGCCAAAATCAACTTTAGAGAGACGGTATCACAGCACAGCTGGTGATTGGAAGGCTTCAGTTCTTAAAGTTGTCCAGTCCTCACTGTGAAAATTGGTTTATTCATATTATCATTTGCTAGCTTAATGATTGAGCATGCTGAAAGTCATAAGTGGACCAAGATCGATGCCATAGATTCCAAAGTGTTGAGTACTTGTGATGCTTGTTGTATAATCCAGTTGCTTTACAATACACTTTCACTCCTGCATATTCCACTCCAACTACAATTATATGAGACTTTGTCATTGTTGAATTGGATGTACAAGTGAGATCTGGCTTCTGGGGGTCAATTGTTTGTTCATTGAGAGTATCTTAGGAAGGTGGTATACCAGGTACACTAACTATGGGCAGATAGTTAGATAAATTACTCATCAATTGTCCTGTATGTAAACTTATTACAGTCAAAATCTGGTGGCTTGAATCGATCCCAGCTTGCAGGTGGTAACATCCCACTGGGTAATCGCCCTTCATTTATTGCAGTTGGCTAATATTGTTACTTCTCAGCCTCCAGTTGGCTCTTATTGAGAAATACTGTCTGGGAGAGAATGGATCAATCATGGTTCTAGTGAACGATAATGACATTAGAGAAATGGTGAGTCTACATATTTCGATGAATATGGATCATTTCAACATGTTGTGATCATTCTTTGCTGGATGAATGATCAGGAATATTTGTTTGAAAGTGAGTAAACTCATGATGGCATGTCAATGTGACAGTTGCATTGCACCCCACCAAATGTGGGGGAGAGGTAAAACAATAAAGTCACTTCATGATGAGTTTTCTTAATAATCATGATCGCGTATATCAAAATCTGCACAATACTCATGCACATTATCGGCTGAAAATTTGTCAAAGAGATGTGAAGATTTCTTTTGTCATTCACTGTAATCAACTTTTTTGTTCTTCATTAGGTACTTTGGTAATAACCTCCATGGACCTTCATTGTTATAGCATTGTGAGTTGTTGTAACACTCGAACCTCCTAGTGGCAGATATTGAACAGAGATTATATTAATACAAAGAATAAGTGAGTATCATAGGTAGCTGTATGCCAACTCAAAAATCAACAAGAAGTGATTGGGTTGTAGGATGTTTGCTCTAGTAACAAATCCTAACTGGTGGGTGGATCCTGAGGAGTACAAGGAAGTCTCCATAGAAGCTCACTAGGTAACAATCACTGTTGCTGCTTGACTTACAGGTCTCCTATTGCATGAAGTTGGATGGTCATATATATACATTATAAGTGCAAAATCTCTAGTTGTGGTAACCTTGAAACTCAATACAGTTGTTATTGGGTTCCTGGAGATATCATATCACTTTATTTCTTTGACAATTACAGTGATGGACCATAATAAAGTAGGCATCTTTTCAAGATCCTGGTATATCAATTTGAGTATATATCAAAGAAAGATGGGGTGTGTGATTAGGATTTCTTATGCTCCGCCAGGTTTAATGGATCAATGGAGCAGTTAAATACCATAGTTCATCACAACAGAATGGGATATTAGAGGCGTTCAATGTCCCAAAGGATACTTCCAATACTCTATGAACTCAATCTTGCATCTGATGCATCCTGAACCATATATCACTTACGTATTCATTTACAGTTATATTGTATTCACTAAAGGATATCGACACACAATTGTCGACCAAAGATAGTGACCATCCCTCCACTGGGAGGTTTATTCTGCTTACAACATCACACTAACAACCATTTCAGATAATCAGCTAATAGTTCTCACAATGCCTCCTGCTAAGACTGTCATTTGGGACACACACCAATTACTTTCATCCACTGTCTGGGTCTGGTTATTCTCTTTCCCAGCATTCAATTCAAGATGCTCCCCAGGTCTACCATCATTCTCCATTCAACCTCACACCGAGCTTGTAACGAAATGCCAGCCTGTAAGCGGAGATTCCACATGCTATAGCCTACAGTGGCAAAGATATGAAATCCCCCATGGCAGTTATGGTGGATCTCAAAGGTTCCCCCATTTACATTTGTCTGGATATCAGCTATCATCTGCAGGTGCACATTGAATGCCTCCAACACCCCCGGGATACAAACCTGTTATGCGGTGGATGTTGTCCAGCTCTGCTCCTCAAGATCCTCCATCAGGTGAACATGGGTGACCCCTTCTAAGGATTCCAAAGAGAATGGTCCAGCAAGCAGCGGAGGAGTAGAATACCGATGTCATAGTAATTGCGTAATTGCCCGGTTTTCTGGAGGTTTCCTACAATCAATATTTTGATGATGAAAAGAGCGATAATTCTTCAAACTTGGGTGGGGTAGAAGGTCATGTTCAAATCAGCCTGAAGTAAACGAAATTCTCCTTGTGGCAATTTGCAAGATGGATGGGGCAGTTCAACTACAGTACATTCAATAATTGCTAGGAAGAACAAGTGGCTGGCATTCTGGAGAAAACATATCGGGGCATTATGCAGGGGCTAAACTACGAGAAACAACTTGACGATGGACCCCTATATTGGCAGACAACCATTGAAGATGATTTGGTGACATTTGAGAACTAGCTGCGGTTGGAAAATTTTGATAACTTCAAATGGATTCAGCAACAGTTAATTGACAATGGGAAAAATGACCATATGCAATGTGCCACTCATACAGAAGCTAATATTGGATGGTAATCAAGGTTATATTTAAGGCGTGGTACTCTGAGGTCCTACGCACCTGGGAATTGACTTGAGTATGTTGATACAGAAGTGATTAAGTTTGCTTAATACTATACAGTATGCTTCATTCAACAAACTTGAAACCGAACTACGAAATGCGCTTTATTTTCTATTCCCAAGTCATTGTATACTCTGAACAACGCTTTGAAGTACACTCCTGTATTGCTCATACTACAGATCACAGACAGAGATGTCTTCTATGGCCGGTGACGGTGATTTCTTGGATGTGCAGTGATGGAGATGTCTTGCATGGCTGGGGACGGAGATGTCGTGTATGGCCGGAGACGGAGACCTTTTGTATGGCTGGTGACGGAGATGTCTTGTTCAACCGGAGCCGTTGATGTCTCATATGGCCAGAGATGACTGTCGACTCTGGTACAAGCTGATGGCATTCAGCCGTACTTGTACTTTCATATATATACTGGCCTTGTGGCCCTCTCAGATAGAATACAATCAAACTTTTCAATCATAACCATTTCAATAGGTTATGAGCCCGGTGCCTGCTACAATCTTTACTACAAATACACTATTTACATCTTACGATTATGAGCCTCAAAAACCCTTACCCACTCACAACTATCCCGGCTCATCAGCCGCAACACCATCACCATCAATCACCCTCCATCGTCACCTTCCTAACCTCCTCCACTCTCAACATGTCAAACGAAACATTTAAGACCAGTATTGGCAATTTGCTAAAGCTGGCTGAGCAAAACTACCACATCAGGAAGCAAAAGGTTTACTGAGTCCTCATCGCAAAGAATGCATACAATATCGTCACCGGTGTCCAACTCCTCCCTCACAGTAAAGTGTTGCCCTACATGATCTGCAAGAAGACTGGAATGACGGAGCCAATAAGGAAATAGCGTTGATACACCTCGGATGCTGTGATGAACACCTTCCACCCATCCAACAGATTGACAATCCCAATGTGATGTGGGAAGCACTCTGGGACTGACTGGACAATGGTGCAAACAATACTCGAATGCACCCAAGTTCTGCGTAAGGTCACCGCCTCTCGACCTTCACCAGTCAAAAAGGTCACCCAGTCTTTTACGAATCCAATTGCCTTTCACAAGAAATTCATCGCCACCACCGAAAATATCACTGATGATGCCATGAAGACACACATATGCACTACACTATCTAAGTTATATGAAATGACCATCCAAATCCTTGAACAGTGGATCCCCGTCCCACTGGCGCAGCAGGGTATGAATGCGATCCGCAAGTATGCTGAGCGAATGACCCTAACCAAAGAAATCAGATCTCAATCCACCAGAGTGGCTCTATACTCCCGTGGCAGATGAAGTGGCGGATCAGGAGACTGACGAGGAATCATCCGCCAGAAGTATAAATGCACATACTGCAAAATGGGCAATCATACCACCTAAGCTTGCAGAAAGAGAAAATGCACTGAAATCAACACAAACACCAGCGATACAAACACCTCCAGTAACGACAAGTGAATATGCTAAGGCTGGGGTCTCCCACTATACTTCAAGGCTGACTGCATCCACTTCACATGTGCCCAGGATCAACGCAACAAAGTCAGCAAAGTCGACAAAGACACAGCATCTGCATCGCTTGCTACAGCAGGAGGTCGCAACCTGATCTGACTAGCTGAACATGCAACTGCACTCACTGCAGCCTCCGCTCCAGGTGCATTGGTCATCGAATCCGCAGCATCTTACCATATGGGCAATGACCACAGCAGATTCAACTCAATAAAGAAACTTCATCAGCCAATAGTCATTGAACTCTGAGACAATAAGAAAGTTACAGTAAGCAAGCTTGGACTTATCACAGTTCCACAGGAATACGAAGTCAATTCTCCAGATATGCCTATGTTCTGGCTCTCCCTTCTCTCCATCAATCAATTGGACACAGCTGAATACACATCCAGATTTGGATGTGGCAAGTGCTTCAGATCATCTGCAACAATTACAATCACAAGCAATCGGGTCAGCGATCTCGGAATCATATCTCCAGAGACTGGACTGACTTCGACCAGTATGTCTACAAAGTCCACCACTGGTAGTTGAATGAAGAAGGGCGAAGTAGCATCATTGAGCACACATACCACCGTACCTCAATGTCCACCTACCACTGGATATCCAAATCCTACTCAAAAGCCAATCACAATCTCAGAATCACGACTGTGGAAACGCTACCTAGCCCACATTCATCCCACTGCCCGACGATCTCCCATCAATGGATATACAAAAGATAACTCAGTGTGCACCGCATTCATTCAGGCCAAGCACGAGGAGATGACCATCAAAGCCAAGACCAAGCACACTACAAACCCATCTGAACTCATACATAGGGACATGTGTGGACAATTCTCGATGCCTACCCCTGCTGGCCATCGCTACTATACCCTATTCATCATTGATTACACATGCTACACCTCCATTTGGGTCCTCCCAGATAGGAAGTCAAAAACATGCACCTCAGCCTACCAACCATTTCAGGCCCGCATTGACTCCATGGGATACAAAGTAAACCAATTTTGGTGCGATAATGGAGGTGTAGAATCTGACAACGAGACCTTCCGGCTGGTGCACACTGCTTGTGGTACATCATTCGAACGATGCCCTCGCAACATTCACCATAAGGATGGGGTTGCTGAATGCATGATTCTGAACATCACGGCGAATGCACAATCTATGATGATTGACTCCCAGGCGCCACTTGTGTTTTGGGCAGAAGAAGTCAATACCATGGTCTACCTCCACAATAGTGTTGGCAATGGTTCCATATTTGGAACCGGCCGGTTTTATAGGTCTGCGTGGCAACGGCCTTACCACATCAAAAATTGATGATTTTTAAGTGAACTGCCCAATTAAGTCCACCAATATTCATCAGACAATTTAGAGCTTGGTATGTGAAATATGCACCTTTGCATGGTGCAGCTTTGGTGGTTGCCGATTTTTGTTATCATCAAAACTCAGCAAGCGGTGGTGCAAAAACACCGTTTTTGGACCCAAAATGTCTGTGTTTTCAAAGCCACTTGCTGAGTTTTAAAGATATCGAACATTGGAGACCACCAAAGATGCATCATGGAAAGCTGTATATTTCTCATACCAAGCTCAAAAATTTCTGATCGATATTGGTGGACGTAATTGCGGGAACCTTTTGGCAACAACCAGAACCGAACCAGCTGGTTTGGGGGGTCTTGAAACCGTTACTCTAGTAACAGTCCAAAAATGGAACCGTTAGTAACACTATCCACCAGTGAACCCCACATGGAGGGTGAATGACAATAGATGACCTCAACAGCTATCAAGCATCATATCTAACTCTATATCAGATGTTGCACGTGTTTGGCAAGCCCTCTTACGACAATGACAGCAATAAAATCTCATACACAGATTCTCTCCACTAGATGCGGCGATTTGGCTGCTACGCCAGTCGACTTATCCCCGAGCCGCAATGCAATGGAAAATTCCGCCGAAGATCCAAGCCATGTCAAATGGGCGCTTATGTGCACGATTCGACTACACTTTAGAGGATATGGGACACAGCATTGCACGGAGTAAGATCACAGTCGGATGTCATTTTCAATGACAAAAAGAATGCCCATGCTTTATGCCTACACATAACCGAAACTGATGAATTGGAGCAACCAGACGAGACGGAACGTGTAGATGAAATTGAAATGGTTGGAGATGGCCTTCTCCATGACCACGCCCGAACCAGTCGCACAGGTGAAGGCCATGGAAGTGGTAATCATCACCTTACTGACAATGATACCGACCACAATCTGCCCGGCGCTGACAACCGTCAAACTCTCCATGCAAGTACTGGTGTGAGATCACGCCCTCCTGACGCAACAGATGCACCACCAGTGTCCAGAGAATCTGTGGTTGACGATCGATATCTCCGTTGCGAAAATGACCAAGACTGCAGAGCGGTTTCCATGACCAAGGAGTCATGTCAACCACCAACACCAGGCATGAATCGTATTACAAGAAGTCCGGTAGAAATCTCCGCAAATGCACTAATCATCATCACTATGGCTCTCGCATCGATATCCTTCAACAGTGATCCATTCACATATGCGGAGACTATGGACAGCCTTCAACAACATCAGCAAAATGTATTTTTGTCACAGGGAGCCTCTGGGAGTGTCTGGGAGTTGTCGGACCAGAATCCCAGGGTGGTCAAATCCCAGAGTTCACTGGACCGATGCAGTGGCCATCAGGTGCACCTGGGAGCGCCGACGACAAGCCCTGGAGCGCAGGCGACAAGCCTGGGAGCACCGCGAATCACAGTAGAGCAGTCTGGGAAAAACAACATCTTCTTTGGGAACGCTGCTGCTGCGCCTGGAAATCATAGCTACTACTTATCGTTCAACGATTTTTAAACTCATGTATTCAGTTCGTACTCAGATCTATGTATCTCTGTATCTATATAGCTACCCATCTACACACGGAATATCAGGACTGGCTGCAGGCAGTGCTTCAGAGCAATGCGAGGTCCGACTGAAGATATCAATCGAGTGAACTCAGAGATGCACTTGGAGGCGGTGATCAAGCGAGTTTGGAGATTCACATGGAGGCCATGATTGTGCAAACTTGGAAGCCGTGATCGAGTGAACTTAGAGATGCACTCCGAGGCCGTGCTCGGGCGAGTTGGGAGATGCACTTGGACGCCATGATCGACTGAACGTAGAGATGCACTCCAAGGCGATGATCGAGCGAGGGTGGAGATGCACTTGGAGGCTATGATCGAGCGAGGTTGGAGGAGAACATGGAGGCGGTCGATGGGAGGCGTGCCGGGTAGACTCTATTCATCGGTTAGTTAACTCCTAACCGTGGGAATGTGACGAGGTGACTTTATCTTTGAGCTCTCATGGAGAGCTGGCTGGTGGCGGTCGATCATGTAGGGAGCCAAGCCAGAAGCTGAAGCTACATTCACGGGTGAACTCGTAATCGTGAGAATGCATCAGCATGATGTATCTTGGTGTCTGGGAGCCTCTGGAAGTGTCTGAGAGTTGTCGGACCGGAATCCCAGGGTGATCACATCCCAGAGTATACTGGACCGATGCAGTGGCCTTCACGTGCACCTGGGAGTGCTGACGACAAGCCTGGGTGCACCTGGGAGCGCCGACCACTAGCCTGGGAGCACCGACCACAAGCCTGGGAGCACGTCGAATCACTGTAGAGCAGTCTGGGAAAACATCATCTTCTTTGGGAAAACTGAGGTGCGCCTGGAAATCATAGCTACAGCTTATTGTTCAACGATTTTTGAAACTCATGTAATCAGTTTGTATTCTCATCTATGTATCGAAGTATCTATATAGCTACCCATCTACACACGGTATATCTGGACTAGCTGCAGCAGGTGCTTGAGAGCAATTCGAGGTGCACCTGGAGATGACAATTGTGTGTACTCAGATATACACTCCGAGGCCGTGATTGACTGAGTTTGGAGCTCCCCTTGGGGGCTCTGATCGAGTGAACTTGGAGATGCACTTGGAGGCCGTGATCGTGGGATCTTGAAGATACACTTGGAGGCCGTGATCGAGTGATCATAGAGATGCACTCCGAGGCTGTAATCGAGTGAGTTTGGAGATGGACATCCAGTCTATTATCGAGCTAGATTGGAGGAGAACTTCGAGGTGGTCAATGTGGAGGCGGTCGCGATGGAGGCGGTTGATGGGATGCGTGCCGGGTGCTGAGACTCTACTCAACGGTGAGTTAACTCACAACCGTGGGAATGTGACGAGGTGACTTTACTTTTGAAGATTTTATGGAGAGCTGGCTGGTGGCGGTCGATCTGTAGTGAGGCACGCCAGATGCTGAAGCTGCATTGTGGGGTCAACTTGTAATAGTGAGAATGAACGGACGACAGACAATCTTACGTATATGCTGTACTCGGTGTATGCTGCACTCGGTGTAATGCTGTACTCAGTGTATGCTGCACTTGGTGTAAAGCTGTACTCAGTGTTAACTCCTGAGTAGGGCATGGAGAGATAGAGGGGAATGACTTAACTTTGTTCTGCAATGATGGTAGTGTTGTGGACGAGAAAGAGAGAGATGGGGGAAGATGAGCACGATGTGGAGGATATGACTGGATATGAGGAATCAAGAGTACAACTTGCATGATTGGGTTTAGAGGACCTTGTATCGGTGATATTACCCGCTGGATCGGGACTCGTACCTGCCATACAGGGGATGGCAAATCGACTTGCACACGAATTTATCTCAAGTCCCTGTTTCTCATGATGATTTCCCCCATCTCCTCTCATCTCTCTCTTTCTTGTCCTCAACTCTACCATCAACTAAGAACACGAAGTTAAGTCATCAATCTCTATCTCTCCATGCCATGATCATGAGTTAACACAGAGTACAGAATACACTGAGTACTGCATCATCCAAAGATCGACTGTCTCCCGCTCCCAGATAGTCTCTCAGCTCTCAGCGGACCTTGTCGTACTGAATTCTCTACATTCCCACAAATCCGAGTTAACCAATGAATAGAGTCTCAGCTTCCATTGCACATGCCTCCCGATCTACCGCCTCCAGATTCACTGCCTCCAGCTTGACTGCCTCCAGATTGACTGCCTTCCGATCAATCGCCTCCAGATCAACCACCTCCAAGTCCTCCTCCAATCGTGATCGATCATGGCCTCCAAGTGCATCTCGCAACATGCTCAATTATGGCTTCCAAGTGCATCTCTGAATTCACTGGATCTCGGTCTCCAAGTCCATCTCCAAACTCACTCGATCATAGCGTCCAACTGCATCTCTTAGTTCACTCCATTTCAGTCTCCAAGTGCATCTCCAAACTCGCTCGATCACGGCCTCCAAGTGCATCGCTGAGTTCACTTGATCTCGGCCTCCATGTGCAACTCCAAACTCGCTCGATCTCGGCCTCCCAGTGCATCTCAGTTCACTCGATGTCAGTCTCCAAGTGCATCTTCAAACTCGCTCGGTCACAGCCTCCAAGTCCATGTGTATGGAGTAGTGTTAGCAACGGTTCCAACCCGCTAGAACGGTTTTAGCACATGAAAAACCCGGACCGTTGGCATTTGGGCCGGTTTCCACCTCAAAACCCGGCCTTTGCAAGCCCAGATGTTTCGCTCCAATTAAGTATTTGAGTTCCGATCGTATCATGACATGATGTATATGCAGATTGTTCAGTTCTAGCCGCTCTTTCACCTCCCGCTTCCAGATTTGCGATCCGACCAATAATCGTTGAGTCGCTGTCGAAAACCCTCGAATTTCGGTGAAAATCTACGCTTATTTGACAGCCACTCAACGAATATTAGTTGGATCTCAATTCTAAAAGCGGGAGGTGAAAGATCGGCTTAAACTGCACACTCTACATATACATCATGTCATGATACGATCAGAACTCAAATACTTAATAGGAGCCAAAAATCTAGGAAACCCAACATGGACACGCGGTCCGGTTCCTACCCGGCTAAAAAACACGCGGTTTCGGTTCGGTCTGGGTAACATACCTGCCAAGAGATAGCGGTTCGGGTTTTTGGCCGGGTAACGACCCAAACCGAACCGAACCGCCGGCCAAAAACCGGACCGCTGGCAGGTTGACCGGACGCATTGCCAACACTTGCATGGAGCGACCGCGGGAGTACGGAGATACAGGGAGGGGTAACGGGTGTAGATAGAGTGATGGGGAGTATATATTCGGCACACCCCGTAGTAGATAGACGTCATCTCATTTCCATCTCATCTTGTCATACAATGCAAATACACACTCCATCTTTCCCAACTTTGATCTGACTCGCTCTGTCCGAGATGTTGTGGATCCGGGCAATTGCGTGGATCCTCAACCCCGGGTAGTATTATATCTTCTCACCCAATTCCTACCTTGCTCAATGGGCGTGTACAGGTCCTCCTCTGATTATGCTCGACTACCATCTGAGGCCAGATTGACTGTATATATATATATTGAGATACTTAGATATTGCCTGCCACATTATGATATAGCGAATCTTGTGACAATAACAAAGAAGAATATGATAAGACGAAATACCTTGTGGTTATGTACAAACTAGTGTGGGCAACGGTTCCGGACCGGCGCTTCGAGTGCGGGTCTGGGTCGGAACCGACCCCTTTCCAAATTGGCGGTCCGTGTCGTCGATACAGTCGAACAATCAATTTGGGTATGGTTCGATTGACATCTCACAACTCGTCTGAATTGGGCGGGTTGCCAGTGGGTTGTCCAGCAGGTCCATCTGTAGATTCATATAATGCTCATGTTTTTGCTATTTCATAATAGTATCATATCAAATTCGTATTTTCAACATCCAATATTGACATTTTGCATGTTTAGGAGATTGCACCATTGATTATTTTGGAATCAGTATTTTTCAATGTCTGTTTTATGTTTTTGAGTTACAGGGCTGTCAATATTTCTGTTATGAGCACTAGAATCTGCGCGGTACCCAGATTACCCAATATGCAAGACCAAATATTGATCAGGCTCTAGTGACACCCTTTGCATGATGGGGGAACAAAGATATCGTGTACTATTTTGGCTGAAAAGGCGGCCATTACTTCGCATATGAATTTGGGCCACCCAGCGACCTTTAGATTAACCAAGATGCAAGACCAAAAACCATTGACGCTCCATTGACACTCATTTTCAGGCTGGGGCAGGGAGTGTGTTTCTTTGGTTTTTCGCACAGAAGGCTGCTAATACTTCATTTATTTTGATTTTTGACCCGTCTCCACTTAGATTGCCCAAGATGGAAAGCCAGAAATTGTTGACGCTGGGTTGATGCTGATTTTCAGAATGGGTCAGTGACTGTGTCACTGTCTCTTTTGCCTACAAAGGCTGCCAATGTGTTGATTATGAATAATTTTGACCAGACCAATGTCTAATTACCATATTTAAGAGACCAACAATCATTGACACTCCATTGACGCTCACTTTCAGGATTGGGCAGTGACCATGTCACTGTGTTTTTTGCCTATAAAGGCTGGCTATACGTTGGGTATGTGAATCAGCGACCAAATTGATTAGTTATTACGTTACACACATGACCAAAATTTGTTGACGCTCCGTTGACGGTCAATCTCAGAATGGGGCAGTGACCGTGTCACTTTCTTCCTTCCCTATATAGGCTGCCAATACGTTGGTTATGTGAATCAGCGACCAAATCGATTTGTAATTACCTTACATACCTGACCACAATTCGTTGACGCTCCGTTGACTCTGATTTTCAGAATGGGGAACTACCCGCATCGCCATCTGTTTTGCCTATTAAGACCGCCCACAGGTTGGTTTTTCATGTCAGTTATCAAATCAATATTCGATTACCTTACTTACACAACCAAAAATCTTTGACACTCCGTTGACACTCATTTTAATGTATTGTCTACTCAACATCTGCTGCCATCGATAATTCTAAGGATGATTATTTAAACATATTGGATGCTTTTCGGGCTGATTAAGGCTGGATCCTGTGGCCCTAGTGATATTCTTGCACGGGTTGCTCTCATTCTATCAAAAGTTATATATCACGTTGAATGACACATTTCGCCTGCTATGCTTCTGTTCATATCCTAACATTCAGACATCACTGGTCAATATTCTCCCATCATATTACTCCAAGTAAAATTCTCGGTCAAGCAACATAAAGCACCTGCTAAAAACATATTGTCCCATTCTGTACTACTTTTTTCTGTTTCCCCTGATCCTCCTTCTTTCAGTAGCGTTGACCGTTACTGACACTTTGTCAGTCTTTGTCCTTAACCTTCATGTTGGCCGAATTGATCCGGGCACATTTGGAGTGGCACACACATCCCGCTGCTCAGGGCATTCCAGATCTTCGAAGCAATTGTCTAGCTCTACATCGGATTCGTTGTCTGCCTCACAGTCGTCTTCGCTCTCGTTTGGATCATCCAAGTCACCATTCCGGTTGAGCCAATATCCAGTGTCGGAAATGCTTGCGGGTGCACTGTGCTCATCAATTTCCGCTGGATGATGGTCGATTTGCCTTATTTGGCGAACATTCAATACTTGAGTTCGTCCTCCAGCGAGTTTCTTTGTAGACAAAGCTGGTGGCAACAGTGATCTTTCCAACAATTTAAATGCAGCCTCACCATCATGTTGAAAGAGTGACCAGGATGCTTTGACACTTTCTTCCGTATCTGAAATGTATTCTACGGCTGCCATTTGCTTGTTTTGAGCGCATGATTCCTTCTGTGTAGTACGTAGGTTTTGGCTGCCCTGCCACATCTCCAAAAAGTCGTCGACTTTGGCCATTCTATGCAATTTTCTAACCTCCGTCTCTCTCTTCAATTCCAAGTCGTTATCGGTTTCTGACTTATGTAATGCAGGATCTGCTCCTTCCCATATCCCATTATTGGCTCGAGCATACTGCCTTCCAACAACCTGTTCTGGAAGGGTCTTGCCTGTGGTTTTTGACTGCCTCCAGCAGATAACGTCCCGCCCAAGGGAAATACTGGCCTCCACTCCCAGACCATGTGGTATGATTGAGATTATGTCGCAGGCCACATTGGAGAGATCGGCGTACTTTGAGTGGGTTCCCTTATGCTGATGCCACCATTCCATGATATCCGGTGACCAAAATGTACTGCTAATTTCCATCTGGTCGGAGTGGTAATCATCGAGATTCAGATTGACCTGCCCCCAGTTCTTTGGGGATTCAGGTGGCGATTTTAAATAGAGCCTTGTGGGTGTCAGTTTGTGTGCTGCACGATTGCTTCGTCCGGGTGTCATTTTAACCACATTTCAAGGCGTTAAGGATTCTTCATCATCACTGGACAAATCATATGGATCAAAAGATGATTGACCAGATTAAGAAGCCATTGCAGAAGGGATGAAGTCATTGCTCCGCAGTGTCTCATGTTTAGTGACCGACAATCGTCTGTGTTTGGCGCAGTATTCGTTCTCCACATAATGCAGCAATGCCTCTTGGTATTGGGTAGTATGAGAAGTCTCATCCTCAGGATTAATATGCATTCCATTGTCCCATTTCCTAAACAATCGCAACTTCCGAAAGGAATCAAGGATTTTGGCTGACATATGAAGCATACCCATCGTTTGGGTGACTTCAGCATAGTATTTGGACAGCTTTCGTCATGCAAACTTCACAGCGAAGTATACATCTTCCTTCCACTGAGTTTTCTTCATAGCTAAAGCTTGCAAAATGCCATCCATATGATCGAACATGTCACTATAGATGGTGATAACATGATGCAGTGTGACCGTATGCCTGTTCGACATCCACAGAGTCCACTATCGGAATGGCCCTAAAACTTCCAACATGTACTTGATGATTCTCCATTCATCCTCCATTGTGTAGAGTGACCAGTGATCAGAGTAGATTGGATTCTTCAGCCACCTGCGGGTGAATTATCATAATTGGTAGGCTTGCTCAAGGAACTCCAGTGTCGCATTCCACTGTGTTTTTAGATCCATAATAGGTTGGACTGCAATTCATACTTTGTTCTTTTGACAGTCAATGAACTCGTTTCAACAACCCGGTGCCAACGTAATCAACACAGCTAACATTTGCTGTTATATCACGGTCAGTTTCAGAATTTTCAAAATATCTTGAAATACGTACTTTCTCAATTATCTTTGCCAAACCTGGTTTCATAGCAGACCCCCTGTTGTTTCTAGCATTGCCCTCTTTTCGAACTCTTTGACTATTCCCAATATCTGTGCTTTCATTCTCTCCAAATTGCTGATCGCGCTAGTGTGCTTCCCACAACTTTGTACGGCCTTTGAGACCGAGACTGCTCATAAACGCACCTAAAGCAAGCTGAATGACATGCGTTATGCATGGTATGTGGTTTCTCAATGCAGGCGACTCGATTGCTGAGGCCTCAAGTGTGGATTGTAGTTCCCGAATCATCAAGTAATTTCAGGAGGCATTATCAGTTGTGATTCCAAGCAAGCGGCCGTCAGTTAGCTCAAAACGATCCAGCACTTGCTTCAAATGTATGGCTAGCCTTGCTCCAGTATGTTGACCCTTGACCTATTATCCTCAATTAGCTGTTAAAATAGAAAAAGAACAGGGGGTTTAACCTCATTGAAAGCAAGTTGCACTTCCCACATTGCCCAATTCTGATCCATATAGTATGCAATTACCGACGTGATTGCTAATTTGGTTGTTGATGTCCACTTATCCAAAGATAAACGAACTACATTTCTTGTTGGCAGCTGCTTCTTAATTGGATCCACAGTCAGTGAGTATTCCCTTCGACAAATGTGGCTAAGGGTGCTGGCTGCCAGTAGCACCAGCTCACTGCATAATGCGTTATATGACAGCCTTAGCTCAAGGTTTGAAATAGCGTTCCATAGTATATGAGCTGAAACAAATCCTAACATGGGGTAGCGATTCCAAGGGTCTTGGTGAAATTCGGCAGTTGCAAAGTCCTTAACTGCCAGTTTGGAGCGTTTTGTCTGGTAACACAGTCAATATAGCTTTGAAGTCAATGTCGACAATGAATTTCCTTTGCGAACTTAATATTGTAATCCCTCGACTTCCCTGCCTCTTCAGAATGGCCAGTGCTGTTTCATCGACCGTCGAACTAGTCAATTCAGTAACCTCCGACTCTGTCAATTCGTTCCACTTTGTGATGTGTGCTTTTGCCAGCAAGTGTTTGCCCACTGAGCTGGTCCCATGTTCTGATGGATGGCGAAGAACTTGATGACAAACGATACATATGATGCCAGGGCAGCGGGTCTCCTCAATTGCGCAATGCAAATAGAACCGCCATGAAGGCGCATGTCTAGAATTCTTCCAAGAAATAGAACGCTTCAAGCCCACACTCATAGAAGCCCACCAAGCATCGAATATGATTTGTAATGTACGGTCGTTCAAATCATGAATACAGACAAGTTCATTTTTGGAAGATATCATCACCTCTAGCAAAGAGGTATTTACAGATTTTGAATCAGACATGGCGGTAGGAATTTGACAGCTGCATATCAGGACTTGAAAGGATGTCAAGAGGTATGGTATTGTTGAGAAGAACGCTGGTTCTTAAATATTGACTCTAGAGCTACAAGCAACAAAAAAGTAAGCCCTGTGAGACATTGCATGCATAGTTGTGAAGTTGTATACAAGGATGTATTGAAAAGACTGATGGTTAAAAATGCAATTTAGGTACAATGCAATGCACTTCGTTGCTGTGTAGGTTATTGCCCCAGCACAAAAACCGTTGACGCTCTGTTGACGCTCATTCTTAGGTGAAAGTAGCAATATCATAAGTAGCATTTTTGCCTATAAAGGCAGCCAATACATCTGTTACGGATCAAAGCCAACGCAAAGCCTGTTGATTATTCAGGATGCAAGACAAAAAATGGTGGATGCTCCGTTGACGCTAATTTTTCGGAGGTGTTTGAAAGTTCGGGCATAGCATTTTTCCCTATAAAGGTGGCCAATACATTGATTATAGGTACAGATCATTGCCAAGCCCTTAGATTATGCAAGATGCAAGACCAAAAATCGTTGATGCTCCTTTGATGCTCATTTTTAGAAGATAGTCGCAATGTCTTTGCTAGCATTTTTCTGGTGAAAGGCAGCCGATACATGGAATATGGATAAATGTCATTGCACAGCTGTTTGATTATGCAAGATGCAAGACCAAAAATTGTTGATGCTCTGTTAACGCTCAATTTTAGGAGATAGTCGCAATGGCGTTGTTAGCATTTTTGGGTTGAGAAGTGGCCGATACGTCAAATGTGGGCAAATATCATTGAACAGCCCTTGGATTATCCAAAATGCATGACCACAAATTGTTAATGCTCCGTTGATGCTCATTTCTAGAATGGGGTAACCAGCGTGTATCTTTCCATTTGGCATGTGACGACAATCAAAAAACTCACTTTTCAAAGCCTCGACTATGCCGCCTTTCAATTGCCAAAAGTGAAAGACTCAACATTGTTGACTCTTGAATGACGCTCATTTCTAGGAGATATTAGCGATGCCTTTGCTAGCATATTTGTGTAGAAAGGCAACCAATACTCTGATCATGAGTGAGAGTTATTGCCCAGCATTTGGATTATTGAAGATGCAAGATGAAAAATCGTTGATGCTCGGTTGATGCACATTTCTGAGGTGCGGCAACGAGCGTTTACCGTGTCCTTTTAACTATCAAAACGTTGAATACAATCAATTTGTCAGGATGTGACTATGTGGCTGTTTGATTGCCGAAAGTGAAAGACTATGAATCATTGACGCTCTATTGACGCTCACATTCCACACAGTCTAACAGTCGTTGTAAGCTCAATCATTGTAGTCCAAATGTATATTTGCATTGTTGACAACCAATATATGCTTTCTGCGTGTTATTATTTGCATCCAGATGCTGTGTCATCCCTCACTATCTGATTCACTACTACACGCGTGATATGAGCGATAAATAAGGTAGCAATATCATGGTCCAGTGCTTTCGGCTGGCAATTTGCGGCATGCAGATCCAACCACTCTCTTTTGATTAATATCGCCTGAGTGTCCCACCATTCCTGATCCAGCTCCTTCTCCTTGATTTCCATGACCTACCATAAGCAATTTTCAAAATCTTGACCATGTGGACCAGAGCTAAGCGGAGAGTTATGTAGTTGAATGCATGGAAGAATGCAGCATGACGGTTGTCATGCATACAAGTTTATATTGCACTTTGACCGCTCCTTCAATGACTTGTATGACATCACTTACTTAAAAGTTGTTTGTAAATTTCATCACTAATTCAGATTTTGCTTTCGCTCTTAACAGTAACAGGGATGAGGATAACTGCCTTATTGGTCATCTAATGGCGTGATTTGGAATTGACCGTGTTTGAATGGTGCGTACAACCCTTGCACATGCACAGATCAATTATCATTTCTCACAATTTAGTCACGGAAATCAGAACAAAGCTGACACGTAGCAAAATAGGAATGCAAATTGCTTTTCCCAGCTATGCATCGTCAAAACTATCAATTTGCCTAGCTATACCACCGCAGACGCAGGAGCTGTTACCATTTCTTCGTCCGAATCCGATTTCTATTTGGTAATTAGCTTATGAGGCAATATGCAGTGGTAAAATCTTAGAGGTTCAACCAGTGTCGCATACTTGATCTGCGACGAATTGGATGCCGCACCAGTCGGGAAAGACGATATGCGTTTGGGTGACTGTGGTTCCCTTGAACCTAGTCTCATATGGCTACTTCCCGGTTGAGATGTATCTTGTGGCATTCGCAATATTCCGGGGACCATATCAACAGTCTCTTTAAACTCTCCAAATGATGTCCGGGGAGGTGCTACTGCAACTTGTTCCATTTGAGACTCAACGACTGCTGGGACCTTCAATTCAGTCGTTCCTTACTTCTTATCTTTTTCGCACAAGTAGTCGGCCACGTCCCCCCATCCCGGTTGTGTCAATCCGTCAAGCTTCATCTGCTTCGGCCAAAACCTTTCCAGGCGGCATTGCGCCGTTTTGGAGATCATGCCCATCACCCTGCCGGGTTCGTCATCTTTGCTCAGCTTTCCTTGCTCTGTATCTTCGTCTTCTTCCTCATCTTCTGGGTCCGCCTCATTGTTGGAACTTGCAAGATCACTCAGACTGTCTCCGATAGCATTCAGCATCTCTTCAAATGTCTTTTCAGGCTTTCTGGTGGTCAATTCTGCCTTGTCAACATTGCTCATATCTTCCTGCTTCTGCTTAATCGCTGTCTCTGCGTCTTCAACTCGCTTTCTTGCCACCGCAGACTCTCTCTCCACATAATCCTCAATCCATGGCTCTTTCGCTTCATTGCTCAGAAAGTGTGTTTCTCGTACTATCTCCGCCACAAGCTTCTTTTTAGATCCCAAGCTACACAATGCTCCAAGGGCTCGGACTCGTTCTACCTCCAACCCGCTCTTCCCTTCATTCGCTTGATGACATCGTCGTGTGGACTGCTTTGTTGATTTGCCATATTTGCCTGCCGGGAGAGCGGAAAGGGTCATTTTTGGAGCATTGACAATTGTATTTCGTGTTGACTGTTATTGGGAGAGATGTTGGATGTTGCAAGATATGGACCATACGGAGGCAGGCTGGGTCTTTTATGTCAAGGTTGGTATGCTTGATCAACTTGAACGAAGCAAATTCTGTGTTTTGACTGTCACTAGATTGGGAATAGGCATGATAACCGTACAAGATGACTCGAGTTTTAGTGTCAGTTTCATGTACGATCCCGGTGATCTCCTGAGACAAACATCACCAGACATCCTTTCCATGGAAGAATGTCCTGTTTGAATGTAACATTAATGAAATTTCGGCTGTCATACAATTCAATTTATCCCTGTAAACAAACATACAACATCAGACCGACTCTCTGCAAATCGCCGGACTGTCGGAAACCCCTGCAACCTGCAGCTTGATGCAGGCAGATTCATCATGAGTAGAACGTCCAAATTGGTGGTCACTCAGTCTACTTTGAATTGAAGCTAACTATATATTCCTCAGAACTTCCCACTTCTTTTGGTTATCATCTTCCTCTCCATTTCCACACCAGCAATTGATGGCTACACAAACACCTCAGACAGGTGAGAGCAGATCCGAATCGAGGGAAACGACGGGCGCTTCATACAATGAGTCACTTGAAGAGACGCAGCAACAACTCGGACAGCAGTTAGTCCACCCCGAAGCAGCCGATGTAGCTACCGGAAATATGACCCTAGACGCACATTTAGAAATTATCCGTACAACCAGAAGCAGCACGAACAAGATGCAGCATGCAATAGGATGTGAGTATGTCCATATAATGGTAGATGGCTGTTAATTGATCGCATAATAAACAGTGGGTATATGGAGGGAGCTGAGTGTCAAGAATATCGCTGCCTGTAACGGGAAACCCCCAAGGTCAACGAAGGCCTTTGTCCAAACAGTCAAGGAAATTGATCATCACGATGTTGTCAGCTCATGCATTGTCGCAGTCATGTTTCGTGATATGCGTCCCCAACAATGGACGAAAAAGGATTTAAACACCTTTGAGGAGGCTACGGAAGCGTATGTAGTGGAGGTAATTGTCGATTCTCACTTTCAGAAGCTGCGGCTAATTTCTTGTAGGTTTTCAACATGTCTGCTACTATGGCAAGGCAAGGAGGTCGGGTACAGCTAGAACAGACAGACATGCGCCTTGCCTTGAATATGGCCAGGATGGCCAAAGGAGGGTTTTCGCGCGCCGCGATAGAGAAAACGCAATACCTGATCAAGAAATCTCGCACAGAAGTCCGAGAAGAGAAGAAGCGGGGTGTTGAATTTCCTGGTCATAGAAAGGTGAAAGCTGCAATGGAACGACACCCAGCAATGGTTTATGAAAATCGAGCTGACAGCTACCTTCCTTGCCAAAATGGCACAGCGAAGAATCGACAGACACACTGGAGGCGCAAAGGAACGGGTGCATCTGCTCAAGGCTGACACAAACAGCCGACACCAGAACGAACGCCACCTCCACCCGGAACGCCACCTGCGCCACCCGGTGACAATCATGTCATTCAAAGTTCCCAAATCCCAAATATGCCTGCCGGATATGTATACATACCTACTTGTCTTCGGACCACTGAATTCCTCAATCAGGATGCATCTACCGAGGATAGCGACCATGATGAAGAGTTTATTCCAGGTTTGCGGACTGATGACGGACCATCCACTGGTTAGTACACTATCTGCTGCATGGTAATACAGCTAACATCCATTTTGCAGATGACAGCAGCCCATTGAGGGGAAACTGCAAGTGGAAACGAATATGGTTCGTAAGGAACGTGATTTTTGAGTGTAGTATTATCAACAATTACCGGACACTCTATAGTATGTTTTAAAGGATCTATTTATATGTATTATTAAAGAACTATGTAGTGATGAAGAAGATAATACATGAAGACAATAGAAAGGCTGTCAAAACAACATTAATGATATATTCTGCCAAATGAAATGATGGTATATTGTGGATATGCCTGTGGCAAAATGAGCGTCAACAGAGAGTCAATGATTTTTGGACCTATAAGTCAGGTAATGAAAATGCGACTCGGTAGTAATGACACATAATGGAAGTGTTGCCATCCTGTATACGCAAAAAGAATGCGAGAGGATCCCTGCCCCATCTTGGAAATGAGCGTCAACAGAGGGTCAACAATTTTTGATTCTGTAAGTCGGATAATATAAACACGATTTGGTTGGGAATACACATAATGGAACTGTTGCCATCCTTTACAGGCAAAAGAGAAAGCAACACGCTCCCTGCCCCATCTTGAAAGTGAGCGTCAACAGAGCATCAAGGATTTTAGGTCTTGTTAGTCTGGGAATTAAGAAGTAATATTGTAGTGGTTATACAGAACGGCAGCATTGACAACCTTTATAGGCAAAGAAGAAAGCGATATGGTCCCTGCCCCATCTTGAAAATGGGCGTCAACGATTTTTCGTCCTGTAGGTCGGGTAATAAAAACGCAACTTGGTAGTAATTACACATAATGGAAGTGTTGCCATCCTTTATAGGCCAAATAAAAAGCGAGACACTCCCTGCCCCATCTTGAAAATGGGCGTCAACGGAGCATCAACGATTTTTGGTCATGTCAGTCGGGTAATAAAAACGCGATTTGGTAGTGATTACACATCATGGAAGTATTGCCATCCTTTATAGGCAAAACAGAAAGCGACACATTCCCTGCCCCATCTTGAAAATGTGTGTCAATGGAGTGTCAATGATCTTGGGCCTTCGATCATGGTTCATCGAAGCACCCTGTGACTGTTACAGTCCTTATACTCAGTGTTGGCCATTTTGGTAGTCTAAAACGCTTGTGAACACTTCATTGCACCTTTGTAAATGAAATATGTTGTTTCTGTTCAGAAGGCTATCGCGGGAATATCACTTGCTTATCTGCTTATAAAGGCTGCCAACCACTTATTTATAGATACATGCGATTAAGCGCCACTTAGATTACCCACAATGCAAGACCATCAATTCTTGACACTCCATTGACGCTCATTTTCAGAATGGGGCAGGGAGCGTCTCTCTACTTGTTTCCTATATAAAGGATGTCAATACATCAGAAAATGACTACGCCGTGCCATAGTCAATATTTTGCAATTCACAGCAGGATATCTGAGTGCAACCATAAATAGAGAAACGCGAAACGCAGAACCGGAGATTGGAACCGACAGGTCTAGCCAAACCCGCCATAACCTGTGGGTTGACGGGTATGGGTCGGGGTTTGGCCTGCCAAGAGGCAGTGGGTCGGGTTTTGGGTTGGGTCTAGAACCGAACCGACCCATTTTTATGGTCCGGACCTGGACGGCTTGCGGGTTACCCGGACCCGGTGCTAACACTAGTCAGAACCACTGCTGTAAGAAAACGGCACCATGTCTCCTGCAGTGCTGCGCAGCGGTCTTGGCTGCTCTTGAAGTCTCCCGCAGGGCTGCTCTCGAAGTCTCCGGAGCTCAAAGCTTTGACTGTCATATAAGTCAAATCTCGTAGCAGCCTGTATGCACCTCCATAACTCGAGGTGCTTTCAGGAGCACCGGAGAATGCTCTTGCACAGTCTGAGACCACTTTGCTTAGCTCCAGAGGGGACAGTGAGCATCTGGAAGTACTTGGAAGCACTGGTGCGGTCGCCTAGAGTGTCTGGGAGGATCGCGTGTTGCTTCCGGACCGATTTACATTTTGATGATGTGAAGGGAAAACGGACAATGTTGAGTCGATGCTGTACTCGGTGTATGCTGTACTCAGCGTACGCTGTACTCCGTGTATGCTGTACTGAGTGTTAAGTGATGATCATTGCATGGAGAGATAGAGAGAGATGACTTAACTATATGTTCTGCGATGATGGTAGAGTTGTGGACAAGACAGATAGATGGGGGATGAATATGGGAACAATATGGAGGATACGAGTGGATATGAGAAATCAGGGGTACAACTTGCCTGATTGGATTGAGAAGACCTCGTATCAGCGTAAATACCCACTGGATCGGGACTCGTACCTGCCATATCAAGAATGGTAAATTGACTCCCATACGAAATTCTCTTAAGTCCCAGTTTCTCATGATGATTTCCCATCTCTTTCTCATCCTGAACTGTACCATCACCTCAGAACACGAAGTTAAGCCATCCCTCTCTATCTCTGCATGCCATGATCATGAGTTAACACCGAGTACAGCATACACCGAGTACTGCATACACCGAGTGCTGCATACACTGAGTACTGCATCATCCGAAGATTGAATGTCTCCCGCTCCCAGCCAGTCTCTGATCTCTCATCTCTCGGCGGACCTTGTTGTACTCAATTCTCTACATTCCCACAATTATGAGTTAACCATTGAATAGAGTCTCAGCTCCCGTCGCGCCTCCTTCTCAATCTACCGCCTCCAGATCGACTGCATCCAAGTACTCCTCCAATCTGGATCGATCATGGCCTCCGAGTGGATCTCCAAACTCGCTCGATCACGGCCTCCAAGTGCATCTCCAAACTCGCTCGATCAAGGCCTCCAAATGCATATCTGAGTTCACTCGATCTCGGCCTCAAAGTGCATCTCCAAACTCGCTCGATCACGGCCTCCAAATGCATCTCTGAGTTCACTCGATCTTGGCCTCCAAGTGCATCTCCAAACTCGCTCGATCACACCCTCCATGTTCGCACGATGACCGTCTTCAAATGCATCTCCAAACTCGCTCGATCACGGCCTCCAAGTTCGCACGATCATGGCCTCCAAAGTCGCTCGATTACGGCCTCGAAGTGCATCCCTGAGTTCACTCAATCTCCGCCTCCAAGTCCATCTCGAAACTCGCTCGATCACGGCCTCCAAGTACATCTCTAAGTTCACACAATCACCGTGTGATGAAACGGCGGAGCTCTCACGGCATCCGAAGGGAACTCCTTAGAATGAGCGGTTCATCAGCAAAATGTAAATCGGTCCGGAAGCAATAAGCAATCCTCCCAGACACTCCGGGTGACCTCACCAGTGCTTCTAAGTACTTCTAGATGCTCCCAGACCCCCCTGGAGCTAAGCAAAGTGCTCTCAGACTCTGCAAGAGCATTCTCAGGTGCTCCTGAAAGCACCTGCAGTTATGGAGGTGCATATAGGATGCTACGAGATTTGACTTATAGAATAGTCAAATTTTGGAGCTCCTGAGACCTCTGCACAGATCTGCGGGAGACTTCGAGAGAAGGTGAGACCGCTGCGCAGCTCTGCGGGATACTTCGAGAGCAGCCGAGACTGCTGCACAGCTCTGCGGGAGACTTGGTGCCGTATTATCACAGCAGTGGTTCCTACATAACCACAAGGCATTTCGTCTTATCATATTTGTTTGTTACAGTCACAAGATTCGCTACATCATAATATGGCATGCATTATTCAAGTCTCTATGCATATACATACGGTCAATCTGGCCGCAGATGGTACTCGAGCATAATCGGAGGAGCACCTGGACACGCCCATTGAGAGAACTTAGCGATGCACCACTTGGAGGCCATTCTGGTGAAACGATGGAGCTAGAAGGCAGAGAAGCCCACCATCAACACTCCGCCGCACCTCTCGCGACATCCAAACGGAATTCATAAGACACAGCGGTGCTGGTTTGAGGAGTGTAGGAATCGGGTGAGAATATATGATACTACCCGGCGTTGAGGATCCACGAGATCTCGGACAGAGCGAGTGAGACCAAGAGTTGGGAAAGATAGAGTGTGTATTTTCATTGTATGATAAGAAGAGATGGAAATGAGATGATATCTATCTACTCCGGAGACAGCCGAATATATTCTCCCCGTCACTCTGTCCACCTCCGTTACCCCTGTATCTCCGTACAACCGCCGTCGCTCCTTGAAGATGCACTTGATCGAGAGTGTTTGAGATGGACTTGGAGACTGAGATCGAGTGAACTCAGAGATGCACTTGGAGGCCGGGATCGAGCGAGTTTGGAGATGCACTTGGAGGCCGAGATCGAGTGAACTCAGAGATGCACTTGGAAGCTGTAATTGAGCCTGTGGGAGATACACTTGGAGGCCATGATCGATCAAGATTGGAGAAGTACTTGGAGGCGGTTGATCTGGAGGTGATTGATCTGGAGGCGATTGATCTGAAGGCAGTCAATCTGGAGGCAGTCAATCTGGAGGCAGGCAATCTGGAGGCAGTCAATCTGGAGGCAGTCAATCTGGAGGCAGTAGATCGGGAGGCATGTGTGATGGAAGCTGAGACTCTATTCATTGGTTAATTCAAATTGTGGGAATGTGGAGGATTGATTACAACAAGGTCCGCTGAGAGTTGAGAGACTAGCTGGGAGTGGGAGACAGTCAATCTTGGGATGATGCAGTACGCGGTGTATACAGTACTCAGTGTATGCTGTACTTGGTGTATGCTGTACTTGGTGTATGGTGTACTCAGTGTATGCTGTAGTCAGTGTATGCTGTATTCGGTGTATGCTTGTACTTGGTGTGAACTCTTGATCATGGCATGGAGAGATAGAGAGGGATGACCTAACTTCGTGTTGTTAGGTAACGGTAGAGTTGAGGACGAGAAGGAGAGAGATGAGATAAGATGGGGCAAATCATCATGAGAAACTGGGACTTAGAGAATTTCTTTTGCGAGTCAATTAACCATCCCTGATATGGCAGATATGAGTGCTGATCCAGTGTGTCATCACACCGAAACGAGGTCTTCCCAATGCAATATGGCAAGTTGTACCCCTGATTCCTCATATCAGCTCAGATCCTCCACATCATTCTCATCTTCATCCCACATCTCCCTCTTTCTTGTCCACAACTCAACCATCATTTCAGAATACAAAGTTAAGTCATCCCTCTCTATTTCTCCATACTATGATCAGTAGTTGACACTGAGTACAGCATACACCGAGTACAGCATCCACCCATGATTGTTTGTCTTCCCTTCATTCTCATGATGATGAGTTGACCGCTGAATGTTGCTTCAGCTTCCGGTGTGCCTCCTAACACGATCGACCGCCATCAGCCACAGCTCACTATGAGAGCTCAGAGGTAAAGTCACCTTGTGACATTTCCATGTTCGTGAGTGAACTAACTGATGAATAGAGTCTCAGCACCCAGCACGCCTTCCATTGACTGCATCCAAGTACTCGTCTAATCCCACCGGATCATGGCCTACAAAGTGTATCACCAAACATGTTCGATTACTGCCTCCAAGTGCATTTCCAAACTTGCTCAATCATCATCTGGGAGTGCATCTCTATGTTCACTCAATCACGGCCTCAAAATGTATCACCAAATACACTCAATTACCGCCTTGAAGTGCATCTCCAACCTTGCTCGATTATGGCCAGGAAGTTCGCTTGATTATGGCCTCCAAGTGTATCTCCAAGCTTGATCGATCACCGCCTCCAAGTGTATCTCCAAACATGCTCGATCATGTCCTCGGAGTGTATCTCTAGGTTCGCTCGATTGTCATTTTCAGGTACATCTTGAATTGCTCTCAAGCACCGCCTGCAGCCAGTCCAGATATACTGGGTGTAGATGGGTAGCTATATAGATATATAGATGACAATACAAATGAATACATAAGTTTTAAAAATTGTTGAACGATAAGTAGTAGCTATAATTTCCAGGCGCACCAGCAACATTCCCAAAGAAGATGTCGTTTTTCCCATACTCCTTTACAGTGATTTGAGGTGCTCCCAGGCTTATGGTCGGCGCTCGCAGGCTTGTGGTCGGCGCTCCCTGGCTTGTGATCGGTGCTCTCAGACTCGTCGGCGCTCTCTGACTCGTTGTCGCCACTCCTAGGGTTGTAGCTGGTGCTCCCTGGTGCTCCAAGGTACACTCAAAGTTGTCACCGGCGCTCCGAGGTGTTCTGAAATTTATCATAATCACTCCCATGGTACCCCTGTACCAGTCATCAGAGATTCCAGTTACTCCGAATGCCGGCCGGAATGCCCTCCTAGGGTCTGATACTCCCCTGCAATTGACGCATCTAAGTTTACCCTCCACATCCTCTCAGACACTCCTGGAGGCTTCCAGTGACTAAAATAAATTTTGCTGAAGTTCTGGCTCAAGAAGCATAGAAAAAGGGTCATAGGATATGAAGGGGTACCCGGCTGTGAGGAACCACACAAATTGGGTGGATCCATGAAGGCTTGCCATGAGTGCATGCGACCCGGAGCTGGGAAAGATAGACTGTGTATTTTGTATAATGAGATGATGTCTATGTAGCCTGGCATCTCCCCAATATTTACTCCCCGGTGCTCATTACATTTCCGTCATCCCAGTATCTGCATACGTGCCCCGCCGGCTTCCCCCCGCCAAACCCAATGCTGATGGTGGCGAGAAACAGATTTTCCAGCCACAATAGTCTCCAAGTACATCCCTAAGTTCTCCCAATCGGCATCTCCATGTGCTCCTCCGATTATGCTCGAGTACCGTCTGAAGCCAGATTCACCGTATGTATATATTTAAAGTGAGTTGGATAATACATGCCATATTAAGATGCAGCGACTCTTGGGACTGTAACATAGATGAATATGATAGACGAAATGCCTGGTGGTTATGGAACACTAAGATCCACTACTGCCAGAATACAGAACCAAGTCTCCCGCAGAGCTGCATAGAGGTCACAGCTGCTGCAAAATTTGACTATCCTATCAGTCACATATCGGAGCACCTGAGTATGCTCCTGAAGAGTGCGATAGCACTTTGCTTAGCTCCAGGGGGGCCTGGGAGCATCTGGAAGTACTTGGAAGCACTGGTGAGGTCCACCAGAGTGTCTGGGAGGTTTGTGTGTGACTTCAGGACCGATTTACGTTTTGCTGATGAAGACCACTGGACATGAGCCATGGAAGTGGAATGCACATCGATCTTGTTCAATAACACATTCAAGACTATCAACTCCCAGGAAGGAAGGCAGTTGCGAGGCAAGCCAATTGGCTCCAAATCGGTTTAGAAGATGAAACACAATCCTGACATCTTGATACAATACAATGCATGCCTAGTAATTATTGGCTATGAACAAACAGATTTCTGAGAAATGTATACCCCGGTCAGAAAGCTCACCAACCTTGGGTATCTCATCTCCCCGGTTGGACAACGAGGCTGGAACATCTTTCAGTTGGATGTGGCCACATCTATTGTCAATCCCGAGGTCAATGACAATGATATGTATATGACCCTCCCCAAACGCTGGCCAGAAGGCCTCAATTGACCTATGATAGTTGTTCGACTAAAGAAAGCAGTTTATGGTTTTAAACATGCAGCACAACTTTGGCACAACGATATTCACACCTTCTTGCTCCCTCACAAATTCACACAATCCCAGGCCAACCCTATCCTTTATCTCCACAGTGATGGTATTCTGATTGGTTTGTATGTAGAAGACATTTCAATGTTGTGCCCCAAAGATTCTACCAAAGCTGCGATTGAAGATAAGGCCAGGCTCTCCGAAAAATGCAAGATAACCAATCTCGGCACGGCACACCAATTCCTCAGCATAGAAATCCACCGCAAAGAAAATGCTTCCTGCATCAATCTTGGTCAGATGGCCTTCATCATTGCGAGTCTCAAACGATTCAATATTCGAAATGCTTACGATGTATCAACTCCAATGAATCATAATGTGAAGTGAAATCTGGCTGAGCATTGGGGCGAGAAAAAACTGACAGATACCACTGGCTATGACCCAGTTGTAGGCTCATTGATTTATGCGGCACTTGCAACTAGGCCCGATATCTCATTTGCAGTCTCTGCACTTTGCCAATTCAATTCTGATCATTTCACCAGCTATCTCAATGCCGGCAAAAGAGTTCTCCAGTATCTCAAATCCACTGCCGGATTTTGACTGCATTTCAGCAGTAGCAGCATTGATAGCAATGATCAACTCACTGGCTACACGGACTCAGGTTGGGCCAATGATAGTGCCGACCGCAAATCTCCAGGTGGTATTGTCTATCTTCTCAGCAATGGAGCTGTTTGGTGGCAGTCGCAAAAGCAAGATCTCATCGCTATGTCAACTCTCAAAGCCAAATACATTGCCTGCTCTGAGGGTTCTGGTGAAGCGAAATGGCTGCTCCAGCTCCACCGAGATATGCACTGCAAAGACACATCACCACCCCCGATCAATTGCAACATTCAGGGCAGACATAGTCACATCACAACTTGAACGATAAAACCTCGCACAATGCATATCGACGTCTGCTGTCACACTATTGAAGATCTCTATGCCTGCAGAGTAGTTGATGACTCCTATATACACATGCACAAAAATGAGGCAGATATACTAACCAAGGCCTTGACGAAGGATATGCACAAGAAATTCACCAACGCGACAGGGCTTTGGTAATAGAGGTCGATTTACAGTTGGATATAAGGTTGTTTCAGTTTTCCTCTAGGCATGTGGATTTATTTGTATCTTTATGGATGGCCATCCTCAGGCTGTGGTAGTACTATTTCCCTGCTCACTTTTGCAGGGTTTTAAGGAGGCTGCTATGGGAATCACTTTGTTTAATTGTTTCATTTGTTTCTTACTCTACAGTGTACAACAAGAGGGGGAACATTGCACATACAGATCTCAGACAGAGATGTCCTGTATGGCCGGAGACGGAGATGGCTCATATGGCCAGAGACGGAGATGTCTTGCACGGGTGGAGACGGAGATGTCTCATAGTGCCGGAGCCAGAGATGTCTTGTATGGCCGGAGATGGAGATGACTTGTACAACCGGAGACAGTAATGTCCCATATGGCCGGAGATGACTGTTGAGTCTGGTATGAGCTGATGGCATTCAGCCGTACTTGTACTTTCATATTTATTCTTGCCTTGTGGCCCTCTTAGATAGAATACAATCAAGCTTCTCAATCATCACCATTTCAACATCCTGAGTGCACTTGAGTGTACACTCCCAGCCTGCTTGTAATACACTCCCAAGAAAACCCTCAAGATGCTCCCAAGTACGCCTTCCAGAGTGTTAACAAGTACACTCCCATGCATGCTCTCAAGGACTCTCCCAATTTCACTCAATGACACACTCCCAGTCTGCTTGACTCAATGCTCCCAAGTATGCTTGCAAGACTCTCTGACATACACACCAAGTCCACTCTGGTGGATACCCCTGAGTACATTGTCAGGTTCACACAGGGGCATGCTTATAAGAATACGACTAATTGCACTAGATGGTACACTTCTAGCATGCGGGACTAGATGCTCGTAAGTATGCTCTCAAGACATTCCCATATCTGTGCCAAGTATGCTCCCAAGTACACATCTGAGTACCATTTCATGTATACTCCCAGGGATGCTCTCAATGACGTTCACAGCTGAACTCGATGCTACACTCCCAGCCTGCTGGACTGTATGGTCCCAAGACAGGTCTCAAGACTTGCTAAAACACACTCCAAGGACACTCCTGATTGCATCGAATACTTTCTCAAGCACACAAACAAACATGCTTTCAAGGATACTGTCAATTGCACTCGATGGCACACTGCCAGCCTGGTTGACTGTATTCTCCCAAGCAAGCTCTCAGGACGCTCTAAAGTATGCTGCAGAGAATGCTCTCCTGTACACTCCCAATTGCACTCAACGCCACACTCCTAGTCTACTTCGCCTGATGCTCCCAAGTATACTCTCAAGTGGCAAGACACTCCCAAACTCACTTGACAATATGCTTCCATGTATGCTCCTACGTGCCAGATCCACAGAGTTACTGACTTGCCGATGCCGGGTACCACAATACATGAGTCTGGAGGTAAGTAGTGTGCAGTGTTTGGCAGACAGCGGGCAGCATGTGGCGTGTGGAGTGTGGCAGTTGGCAGGAAGCATAAGTTGGCCAAAATCATGATATCAATTAATCTGGTAGTTTGAACCTTGGCTAGAGCATGGCCACCAGGACACAATCTCTTGATGCTTCATGGTCAAAGAGTTCACAATTGCAACCTTGGATTCTGAATGAATGGTAGGCAATTGGATTCTGGGGAGAGCAGATCTCGAACTCAGTTTTCTGAGTGCAATCCGGATCCAGCTTCCCAGCAAGTTTTGGTATCTGCGTACATACACATTTGGTCACGAGTTGAACATGATGATGGTGATGGTGGTGATTGTGATGTTGATGATGGTGATGGTACTGGTGATAATGACACTGATGGTGATGGTACCAAAAGCACTGAGTCAAGTTGGTTGGCCACATCAATGTCATTGTCCAGCTTCAATAGGCATCAGTCTTCTATAGGCCAAAGCTTCCACAAACTCAGAGTTCAATCGGCTGAATGATTTCTCTGGAAACACCACTCCTTCCGCAACACAGCTCTCTGAAGTAAGTCTCTGAAGCCGACCCAGAAGCAGGATCTGAAGCAGGCTCTGAAGCAGGCTCTCAAGTAGGCTCTCAATCAGGCCCGCAATCGGGCTCCCAAGCAACCACTCAAGATTCTCTTGAGGAGAGTGTTCTCAGCAGGGAAGCATATTAGCATTCAAGACTGGCTGAGATTTGTCAACTGCCAGTTATATATAGTCTCTAAGTCCCTCACGCAGTTGTCAATGAACAGCCCATGGATATCTATACAGTGCACATCACATACGAGTCCATAACAAGCTTGCTACAAGCTGCCTGTGTGTATGTGAATACATAGTGTAGTCCATTGTCAGTTTCCACTTTTGCTGACGTAGATGGTGTTCAACAAATGTGGAAGCGAGGTTGGTGAGGTAAGGAAGACTGGAAGGTGAGGTAACCAGTCACCAGTGATAAATTTGGAAGAGTGCCTGTGCAAAATAGCAATAAGTAACCTTCCAGAGCTGCCAAATTCAACTTTCCTGGTTGTGATTCCCCGCATGCTGAACTATGACCATACATCTTCCAAACAACTCCAAGTCTCATATAAAGCTGTGAGGTCCGTGGAGGAGCATATTGATTTTATTGAAACATATGCAGGTCTGAACGAACCATACTGTGTAACAGCAACCTTATAGTACACCTTGGAGCAGGGTGTTTTGGACGAAGACTATATGGAGTCACATACATGCAGGGAACTGATGAATGATGCCATCCATGAGCAGATTTTGTAATACAGTTGCATCTCAAATACTTTCAATTTGAAATTGAGATACAAGTTGTAGTTATTTTTGTTAGCAACAAGGGTAGCTACAGAAAACGATGATGTGAAGCATGTAATTAGACTGTGGAAGGTAATCCCTTCTAGTCATGAACAGGCTAGATATGCCCAACTGTGAATCATAAAATGTAGACTTTGGTATGTACTAAGGAGAAAAAAGAGTGGAGGGTGAGGGGGATGGTGGAAAAGAATTGGGTACTAGTATTAATGTAAGTTCTGATTGAAAGAATAGAATTGATTATATTCCACACATATATATTTGTTCCAATGCTTCTCTGAGAAATATCTAACAGCTGGATGAATTTCAATAGCACCTGAGAATGAGTTCATCAGCCCAATTTACCTTGGTGCAACTAACAGTGACCATTGAGGATGAAAAGTAAACATCAAAATGTGCACAGGAGGTTCATGAGCAGGTGGATGTCAAGGAGATCCTTGACACCAATAATAGCGGTTCAGTAGTGAATACAGTTCCCAGTACAAGTAACATCCCATCTGAACATGAGTATCTTGATGAGCCCGTTAGGGTGTACAATGTCTATTCTGAATGCCAATCGCAACATGACCAAGTACCTTGCAGGAAGTGTTCAATTGCATGCCTTCCTCATACAATGTTTATGGCACACCAGATATTGTCATTATGGTGCATAGTGAGTAGATGGGTTTGAGATATGGATATGCCAGGAGCGCTGGTGGCACATGAAATAGATCTTGGCAAGATGTTTACCTCCAAAGCAGCAGCCATGGTATGCAATTTGTTGACTGAGAACAGTGTAGTAGAGTTGCTGCAGTCAGTTTTGTAGGGGAATACCCATGCCAAAACAGTCAATGTGGTACAGATCCTCTAAAGTAGTATTATGTGTAAATCATGAGAGAGGTATCCATCGTGGAGACTCAATCCAGTACACCACCTCTTTCTAGAGATCTAGGCAACTCCACCGCTAGAGCATCCAGCACATATATCAACCTATGAACCATTGCTAGTTGTTACAATGCCCAGAGTTGGAGAGCCATTGAATAGTGTCATTGATGGGATGACAAATGCAACCAATTTCAAACTTCTGAACTTGATGTATAAAGAGTGTTAGCAATGGGTATGGGTAATCTGCGAGAGGTCCGGGGTTGGACGGGAAAAACAGGTCATTTTGGTACCAGACCCGTTCAACAACCCGAACTGCTGCCTTGTGGCGGGCCAAACCTCTACCCATACCCATTGACCACTGGGTTATGCAGGGCTTGGCTTCATGCGTCGGTTCCAATCTCCAGTCCTGTGTTTCAAATTTCACTATTTATCATCGCATTCAGACATGCTACAGTGAATCTCGAAAAATTGACATTGGTACGTCTTTGTCGTCTTTTGATGGATTGGCTGCCTTGATGATCAAGACAAACAGCGACATGCTCCCTGTGCCGTCCTGAAAATGAGGGTCAACGGAACGTCAACAATTGTTGGTCATGTATCCTGGGTCAGCTAGGGGGTGATAGGTTACAGATAGTCATAAACGAAGTATTGGCTGCCCATATAGGAAAAAGAGAAAGGGAAACGCTCTCTGCCGTATCTTGAAAATGAGTGTCAATGGAGCATCAACAATTGTTGGCCTTGCATCATGATTAATCACAGCACAATGTGGCCGTTATTGTTTATATACATTGTTTTGAGTGTTTTTGTACTCTAAAAGGCTCATTAACACTTAGTGGTTGCTTTGTAAATAAAATGAGTTGTTACTGTCCCAGAGGCTGTTGCAGGAATATCCCTCGCTTATCTGCCTATAAATGCTGCCGTGTCCTTCTTTATGGATGCTTGTGATCAAGCACTACTCATATCATCGAAGATGCAAGACCGACATTCATGGACACTCCGTTGATGCTCATTTCTACGGTGGGGTTGGGAGGGTATCGCTATCTCTTCTTCCTATAAAGGTGGCCAATAATTTGTTTATGAATATCTGCAACCTATCGCACGTCAGATTACCCAGGATGCCAAACGAAAAATCATTCACTCTCCATTGATGCTCATTTTCAGGATGTCGGATGGAGCTTGCCAACCTAATTTTTGTCTATATAGGTGGCGAATACTTTGATTATGTATTACCACAACCAAATCAATTTTTAATTTGGTTACTTACAAGAGCTAAAATTGTTTATGCTCCATTGATGCTCATTTCGCCACAGGCATATCCACAATATGCCATCATTTGATTTGGCATAGTATATCATTCAGATTGTTTTGGGAGCCTTTCTTGCATTTTCATTTACTTTCTCCTTGATCACTACATTGTTCTTTAATAATACGTATAAATATATCTTTCAAAATATACTTCATAGTATCCGCTAATTGTGGATAATAATACACTGAAACATCCTGTTACTTTCGATCAATGCTCATCCTTGCTTGTAGGTTCGCTCAATGGGCTGCTCTTGTCTGCAAACTGAATGTTAGCTGCATTGCCACACAGCAGATAGTGTACTAACCAGTGGATGTTCCTCCATCAGTTGGCATGTCTGGATTGAAATCCTTATCGTGATGGCTATCCTAGGCATATGCATCAAGATTGAAACATCTCGCACTGGGAATAGGAGCATGTGTATGGATATATCTAGGTGACAAATTGTCGATTTGGGAACTTTGAGCTCCCTCATTGTCACCAGGGGGGGCAGGTGGCTTTCTGGGCAGAGGGGGTGTCGGTTCACATGTAAGATGTCTGTGTTGGTTGGGTGGAGGTGCACTCTGTCCTTTGCCCCTCCAGCATGTCGGCGGATTCTTTGCGGTGCTGTTTGGCACGGAAGGCAGCTGTCTGTGAGATTTTGACCAAGCATAGCTGGTTGTCTTGCTATCTCAGCCTTTACTGTACTATGCCCAGGAAACGCAATTACCCGCTTCTTCTCTTCTCGGACTTCAGTGCAAGGATTCTTGATCACATATTGCATTTCCTCTGTTGCAGTGTGCGAAAACCCTCCTTTGGCGGTTTTGGCCACATTCAAGGACAGGAGCATGTCGGACTATTCCAGCTGTACACGACCTCCTTGCCTTGCCATGGTAGCAGACATGATGGGAACTTACAAAAAATTAGTGGTTGTGACTAACAATAAGATATGGCAACTACCTGAACCATATAAGCTTCCGTAGCCTCCCCTGAGGGGATTTATGACTGTTTCGTCCACTCTCGGGGACGCCTATCATGAGATGCATCCCCAGAAATCCCAGAGTTGACGACATCATGATGTTTGATTTTGCAGACACTCTGGGGAAATGCTTTGGTCGATCATGGAGGTTTCCCATACCAGGCAGCTATAGATTGGTCATGTTGCTCTCTACATATACCCCCTGTATGTAATACAGTTAGTTGAAGGACATTTATTGCAATACGAGTATACTCACATCCTATTGCGTGCTTCATCTTGTTCTTGCTGCTTCCAATATAACGGATGATTTTTAAATATGCATCCTGGGTCATATTTTCAGTGGCTGCATTGGCAGCATTGCGGTGGACTAACTGGTGTCTGAGTTGTTGTTGTGTGCCAGCGAGTGACACATTGGATGAAGCGACCATTGATTGGCTCGATCATGATCTGCACTCACCTGGCTGCGGTGTATGTTTAGCCATGATAGGCTGGTGTGGAATAGAAGAGGAAGAAGATAACGAAAAGAATTGGGAAGTCCTGAGGCAGATATACTTAGCTTCAAGTCAGAATGGAATAAGTAACAGCCAACTTGCATGTTCTACTCAAGATGAATGCTGCTGCATATAGCTGCAAGTTGCAGGAGTTTCCCACAATCACACAATTTACAGTAAGTCCGCCCAATGTTGTGTGTTTGTTTACATGTATAAATTGTGGTGTATGACAGCCGAAATCTCACCATTGTCAGATATAAACTGGACATGCTTTGTGGGATTGGATGTCTGAATATGTTAGTCTCGAAAAATCTCCGGGATATGACATGAAACTGACGATAACTATTTAGTCATGTTGTACGGTAGGAATCACTATTCCCCTTTTTGTCACAGACAAAACACTGATTTTGCTTTGTTCAAGTTGATCAAACATACCAACATTGACATAATGAACCCAGCTTGTCTCCACGTGGTCGAAATCTTGAAACATCCAACATGTCGCCCCACAACAACGTCAATGCAACATAGAATGATCAATGTTCCGCAATTGAAATTTTGGCACTTCGGGACGGGAAATACAGAATATCCACAAAGCATTTCACATGATGAAATCCTCAAACGACTGAAGGCAAGGGTGGGTTAGAAGTGGAAAGAGTCCGACCTTTTGGGAAATTGCACATCTCGAGATCCAAGAAGAAGCTAGCAGTGGAGAAACTACGAGTCACGCACTTGTCAAGCAATGAAGAGAAAGAGACATGAATCAAGGATTATGTTGAGAGAAAAGCCACAGTCGCGAGAAAGTGAGTTGAAGATGTCAACACAGTGATTAGGCAGGAGCAGGAAGATATCAGGACAGGAGAAAAGGCGGGATTGACAACCAGAGGGCCTGAAAATATGTTTCAGCAGAAGATGGTTGCTATCAGAAACAGTCTGAGCGATCTTGCACGTTCCTTCATTGAGGAGGTTGGGGAAGACATGGAAGATAAAGATACAGAGCTGGGCAAGCTGAGCGAAGATGACGAACCCGGCAGGGTGATGGGCACAATCTGCCAAACGGGACTGCAGCACTTGGAGAGGATGCAGCAGAAGCAGATGAAGCGTGATGAATTCGAACAAGCGGGTTGGGGGGACACAACTGACTACTTGCGTCAAAGAGATGAGAAGTACAGCATCACTGAAATGCGGGTTCGGGTAGTCGTCAAACCGCAAACGGATGATGTTGCAGCTACACATGCACCTACAATATTTGGAGAGTTTATAGAGTATCTTGATTGCGTCCCCAGAAAATTGCAAATGCCGCCAGTGACTTCTTGACCAGGCAGCAGTCGTATGAGGCCAGGTTCCGGGGAGCCACTGTCGGAGAAATGCATCGTGTGTCTTCCGCCCGAAGAGAAGCCCAATTCATGACATAATCAGACCGCGAAGCCAGAATAACCCATTAGCTTTTACCCCTGCACATTGCCTCCCCAGGTAATTACCATATAGAAATCAAATTTGTACGAACAAATGGTAACGGCTCCTGCGTAGCTGGAGTAACAGATAGGCAAATCCCAATTTTTGAAATAATATGTCAGTGTTAAACAACTCTTCATCAGCAGCGACCCTAGTTTCCGGCAGAAACACCCGGGTGTTCCCAACGGCTCTGACGACTGTGATGGAACCTCGTAGCCTCTGATGGAGAATTACATGCTACCCTTCGCCCAGGTGACGGGTCGCATTGCATACGTACCTCCTTTTCTTTGTGGTGACGTATATGCACCATCAGAATGACACGTGTGTTACACTCTTCGCAGGGGCTGCAGTTATGCTGAAGCTGCTTACAAAGAGCCTGGCGATGTTTATGCGTTTCTCCGGCCGAGTGCCACATTACTTCTCTCCGCAATTCCTATATATCGGATGCCGCACTCTCCCCCAATATGTTTAGTTTTGAGATGTTGTCAATTATTACACTACAGTCTTCACTTCGGATACATCGCTTGCCGTTGCATTTGCTTCACCATTATCATATTTTACAGGTCTGGAATATACTGTGCAACCTTCACACTCTGTAGTACTATGCCCTCAGTACTCCACATTCTGCGTTGATCCATCATCAGCTTGCGATGCTTCGTCCTCCTCATCCGCAGCCGCATTGTCGCCATACTCGTCCTCATTCCCTTCGACATCACTGGTTCCCAGGTCAATGAGAAATGGCCCGGGAAAGGCAAGAGAACAAAAGATGGAAAGGGGAAAGGGACAGCGACTGAGGACTGGGAGGGGAAAGGGAAAGGGAAGGGGAAGGCAATGGAGGAAGGGAAGGGGAAGGGGAACGGAAACGGTAGAGGGAAAGGTATTATCAACCAAACCCCAGGGGTAGATGATACATCTTGTGCCATTGCATTGCAGTTGCAGAAGGAAATGTATGAGGCAGACTAGGACATAGAGGGCTAACTAGAGCGGGTATATTTAGAGCTGGAAGTATCAGCTGCTGTGTCAATTTCCTCTGATGATGATGCCAACTTTACCGAGGAGTCGGACGGCAAATACGACTCCGAACACTTTTTAGATGTGGATATTCACTTGGAGGATGATGTGTACGCACCTTCCGGCGTTGATTTAGACGGCGATGTGGATATGGACAGGGACGGTCACAAGGAAGAGGCGGAAGATGAAGAGGAGGAAGATGAAGAGAAGGAGGATGAGGATGAGGAGCAGGATGATGATGAGTATGATGGCAAAGAACCTTGAACGATTGGCCAGGGAGAGACGGTAAATACATCGGCTGGCTATGTAGATACCATGGTAGACAACCAGCCAATTGTGCTACCTGAGCAGGGCCAGGAGATGCGCGAGCATACCCCACAGCCGAAACCTCCGGCACCTGCCCCACGGACACAAACCCCAGAGCCTAGCTCACGTCCACGACCTCCGGAGACTGATCCCCTCTGTGGTCTGGAGTTTTTATGGGTTGTGACGCCGCAAAATCATGGCCCAGCGGTGCCAACCCTGCGAGAAGCGGGGGCAGCCGGAAACACCTCGGATGAGGATGTGGATCAGCAGCTGCTTGCCGGATTGGCAGGTGGTCACAGTCTCGCAGATGTCCCTCTCCACCATGTCCCTCTGCCAGATGTCCCTCTCCCCAATGTCCCTCTCCATGATATCCCTCTCCCTGGGGCGCACCTGGATGGCTTAGTAAGCGAGAAGTGAACCACTCCTCGTGATGCAGAGGAGGCGATGGTCATTGCGCACGAGTTTGGCTTGGGTTCTTGTGTTGTTCATTTCGTTTGTTCTTATCGATTTATCTCAGGCATTGATCATTACACGCATCGTGAGGTTTTTGAATCGCTCAGGGTTGATTTTCTCTATGGGTTTTGTATTGGTTGTATTCTATTCATAGTACTATGGGACATAGCACATGCAGTGTTTTTGCAACTCCTGGCGTGCAAGGAACCTCCTTGTGACGGTGTTGAGGCTCAATAAATCTCTCAAGTTAGCTGAATGTATTGTGAGCTTACACCCACCAGGCTGCTCGGGCCCAGCACCAACTGTCGTCCCTAGCTTCAGTGCATACTCCATTCCTCGCGTGTTGTCGACAATGCCAGAGCAGACCCCTTTACATTGCCCCGAATTTTCATACTGAAAGAAGTTCACCTCAGACAGCTGGTAACTTAAACAAATCAAATTACACCATCTTGAACACCTTCAAGTTGAACGCCAGAAAAATCTGAATATTCTCAGCGCGCCCCGACACTTTGAATCCGCTCCGTGTTGTGAATTGAATGCTAACAAAGATTCAGTTGAACACTTCGACGGGTTTCCCTACCTCGAACACGTCGAAAACATCACATACTCAGGGTCTCAACCACCGCTATCTCCTTTACCGCGGACAGAAACATACCCCAGCGCTGGAGCTCCGTTGAGCGATAACATTGCTGAGCCATGGGAACGTGATGCTCAGTGTTGCCTTGAGACGAACCTACAAAACAATCCCTACTACCCATTTGCAACGCTTGGAGAGTACGCATATATCCAGTGTGGTATCAAGAAGAAGGGCATGAAGACGTACTATGACAACATTCTGAAGGAGGGAAACACCGCTCCGGGTTTCCCAAACTTCCATAAGGGGGATTGCATCCAAAACCTCGTGGCTAGCATGCGAGATGATCAGCTTCTCGGGGAGTGGGAACAGCACCCTCGTGACGATATAAGATGGAATGACAATCCACAACGCCCCATGAAATACTGGAGTCGAGACATCATCAAAAGCATGAGATGGTTGATGCAGCAGTCAGCCTACGCGGAGCATCTCGTTTACATCCCTCAGCTTCGCATTAACAGCGTTACGCCACCGAAACGCCTCGATACGGATATGCACACTGCGGACTGGTGGTGGGAGACACAGATAAGGAGAAACACTTTAGGATAATCACATGCTAATGAAAATTAAGTCAATGCTCAGAGTGGGGGATACACTGGTTCCCTTGATGTTCATGTCCGACGGAACACATCTTTTGAATTTTGCTGGCGACAAGAAACAGTGGCCTGTATATATGACAATTGGCAATCTATCTTCGAAGATCCACCGGATGCCCTCAATGCAGAGCATTGTAATGGTTGCTCTCTAGCCGATTCCAATCAAGAAACACAATATTCCTCATAAGCGGCCTGATGTGCAGCGGCAAACAAACCGAAAGGTGCTGAATCAAGTACTCCGGCAGGTACTCCAGCCTCTCATGTTTGAACAAAATCCCAGCGCTGAGAGCAGGTATTTCAACGTTCTCTGTGCAGAAGGCAACTTCAGTCATCGGACATCGGTTTTAGCAGCATGGCTTGCACTTTTCCCAGAGTATAGCGACCTACTTCATCTCGAGCGGCATGTCTGTTTTTGCAGCAGGTGTCCAAAGAACGAACTTGGAGATTATGTCCCTCCTGAAAGCACAACCCCCGGCGGGATCACAACGTATATAGAACGCTCAGCGATGCCAACACTAAGGAAGCTGATGCCGAACTCTCTTCGCTCCATGATGACTAGGGATTTAACGTCTTTCGACACATTCCCGGTATTGTGAGCGACCTCCCAAGCCCGACCTCCTCCATACAATGCTAATCAGCATGCTTCACAACCTCCAGAAGTGGATTGTCCACTTCGTGAAGATGCACAAATGGATCGACACATACAATGCAATCTGGTTATCCGTGCCTGCTTACCACGACCTCACTCCAAAAAATAAGTCATATGAGGCAGTTTCTCAATGGAATGGGAAGGAGATGAAGGAAATGAGCAGTTACCTGCTTGGCGTTGTAACCCAGTCTCTACGAGGCGGAATCACCACTCAGCGTCCCATATTCAATCGCGCAATTGAGTTCACACGGGCATTGTTAGACTTCTATATGTATGCGCAATATAAATCTCATGATGATACAACGTTGAGCTACATGGAGGACGCCTTGCATCGTTTTCACACCTTCGATGATGTTTTCATACTCGGCCGAGCAGGCAAAGAGGGAAAGGCCAAAGCCACTGCGCTGTGAACAGAACTTGAGAAGAAGTGAAAAGTAGAGGAGGAAACAAATGCCGAAACTTGGACAGCGTCCAAGAAGCGGCATGAAATGATCATCTGGCGGGAATATATCAGCCACGAGATAGATGTTTCCAAGCTGTTAGATGCTGATTTCACCATACCAAAGATCGACTTGATGTCTCATTGGGTCGATCAGCTTCGTCGATATGGAGCCGTTCAACAGTATTCTGCTGAGAGACATGAACATGCACACAAAACAAACCTCAAGGACAGTTAGAACAACTCCAATCACAATCTCAACTACCTGCCAGATGGATTCACCTTTCAGCGTAGCATTCTCCGTGTCGAAATGAGAGGGCTCAATCCCCGAGCCCTCGCTCAGCGTTGGGAGAACAGCGCTGCGGCCTGCAAAGTCCTCCTGTCCACTGCTGATCTGGCTGCCCCCCTGAGCTCCCAGTCATATGCGTAGCCCGAACTCATGGGACTCCAACACCGCCGTGTTGGAAAGCACCATGACGCTATGATCAATGACTTCAGAGCATTGCTCGATAATACGCAATACGCAGCAGAAGCAAAACACATTTCCGTCCGGGCGGAATGGCTACGTCGGAGTTGACGGGCCCCGTCTGAGCCGTCAGAGAGACCCCGGTTGGGGATTACACCCCGCCCAGTGTCAATACCACTCTTCGCGTGGCATATCGCCCTCCAATCGCTGTTTCGCCGTGTCTTCTCGCTCTGTCGGTCTCCTCTTTTGAATGAACACTCTGGCATTGTGGCGAACTGTGACCATACGTCGGAATGGGTTCATTGGGTACACACTTGAATCGGGATTGCAATGCAATGGGTGACGCTGCGAAAATGTCTCCTTGCATTCCTTCTACATTTCGCTCGAAGCTCATAGGATGGTGAGAAGATATGATACTACCCGGCTGTGAGGATCCACACAATCGCGGAAAGAGCGAGTGAGACCAAAAGTTGGGAAAGACAGAATGAGTATGTTTGTTGTATGACCAGATGAGATGAAAATGAGATGCTGTCTATCTACCCCAGGGTCTCTCGAATCTATACTCCCCGTCTCTCAATCCACCTCCGTTACCCCTGTCTCTCCGTACACCCACTGTCGCTACTTCACAATATTCTTGGAGGCCATGATTGAGCTAGTTTGGAGATGCACTTCGAGGCCGGTATGGTTTGAACTCAGAGATGCACTTGGTGGCTGTGATCGAGCAAGTTTGGATATAAACTTGGAGGCCGAGATCGACATGAACTCAGAGAGGTGCTCTGAGGCTGTAACCGTGCGAGTTTGGAGATGCACTTGCAGGCTACGATCGAGCGAGATTGGAGGAGTACTTGGAGCCACTCGATTTGGCGGGAGGTGCAACCGCAGCTGAGATTCTATTCATTGGTTCACTTGCAATTGTGGGAATGTAGAGAGTTGAGTACAACATCCAGAAAGAGATGAGAAACTGGCTGGGAGTGGGAGACTGTTGATCATGGGATGCTGCTGTACTTGGTGTATGCTGTAGTCGGTGTTAACTCATGCTTATGGCACAAAGAGACAGAGAGGGATGACTTAACTTCGTGTTCTTAGGTGATGGTAGTGTTGAGCACAAGAAAGAGGGAGATCCGGGGAGATGGGGGATAGGATCATGAGAAACTGGGACTTCAGAGAATTTCGTATGCAAGTCAATTTACCATCCCCGATATGGCAGGTACGAGTCACAATCCGGTGGGTAATAACACCCATCCGAGGTCGTCCAAACCCCATCACGCAAGTCGTACACCTGAGATCTCTGGTCCACTAATATCCTGCGTATCATTCTCATCTTCATCCCCCATCTCTCTCTTCGTTGTCCACATCTCTACCATCATTGCAAGAACACAAAGTTGAGTTATCCCTCTCTATCTCTCCATGCCATCATCATGAGTTAACACTGAGTGCGGCATACACCAAGTACAGCATACACCTAAGATTGTCTGTCGTCTCTTCATACTCTCGATTTCGATTTGACCGCTGAATGTAACTTTGGCATCCGGCGTACCTACCTACAGATTGCCTGCCACCGGCCAGTTCTCCATAAGAGCTTCAATTGTAAAGTCACCTGGTCACATTCCCACGGTTTCGAGTTAACTAACCGATGAATTGAGTCTCAGCACATGGCGCACCTCGCATCGACCGCCTCTAGATAGAGTACTCCTCTAATCTCCCTCGATCATAGCCTGCTGTAAGTGCATCTCAAAACTCGCTCGATCACAGCTCGGAGTGAATCTCCGAGTTCACTCAATCTCAGTCTCCAATTGCCTTTCCAACCTCGCTCGATCACGGCCTCAAAGTTCATCTCCTACCTCGCTCCATCACGGCCTCCCACTGCATCTCTGAGTCCACTCAATCACAGTCTTCAATTGCCTCTCCAAACTCGCTCGATGACGGCCTCGGAGTGTATCTCTGAGTTCACTCGATCGTCATCTTCAGGCGCCCCTCAAATTGCTGACAATCACCGTGTGCTGCCAGTTCAGATATACCGTGTGTAGATAGGTAGCTATATAGATATATAGATACATAGATGAGAATACAAACTGAATGCATATGTTTTGAAATTCGTTTAATGATAAGTAGTAGCAATGATTTAACATCGCCAGGCGTTGTGTAAACGGCTTCAGCATAATTGCAGCCCCTGCGAAGAGTGAGACACATGTGTCCCTCTGATGGTGCATAAACGTCACCACAAAGTGATGGAGGTACGTATGCAACGCGATTCTTCGCCTGGGCGACAGGTAGCGTGTAATTCTCAGTCAGAGGGTACGAGGTGCCATCAGAGCCGTCAGAGCCATCTGCAATACCCGGGTGTTTCTGACAGAAACTAGAGTTGTTGCTGATGAAGGCACCGCATGGCAATATTCAGCGCCATGCGGGACTTTTTCAAGCATACGAGTTGTTAGATGCCGTGTATGTTGGATGAACAACTGCACGCAATGGAGCTCTGTATTTACCCTGGCATTCAGATTGAAGTTGAGGGTTTGGAAGGTGAACGCATATCCCAGATGTGTCGATGCACAGGAAGCCAGAGCTGGCACTGAGGGGACCGACGGAATGACTGGTTGTAGGTAAAGCAATGCCAGCGGAGGCGTGATGGCGCGCTGAATGGGCATCTCCCGTGGCAACTGCAAAAACTATTCACAATCAAGCTCCTAAACGAGGATGGAGCGTTCGTTGAGTCCTAGTTGGCCCTGGCTCTCACCACGATACCTGAAAACTCGGGTAACTTGGATCCCATCTCGCAACTTGTACAAGTTAGAAATGACCTGGCAGTGGTTGCTTTGCAGGTTTTCAGCATGGGAAACATCATCGGCTGCGCGCACAGAATTCCAGAGATAGCTACCAGTAGTAAGACAGGAGACGGAAGGAACGTGCAATGGATGGTCACTAGCCCCATAGATCTGGCAACTTGGAATGATGTGTATATTTGATAAAGAGAGAATGGCGATTTGCGCGTAGGTAGAACGAACGCGAGGAGAGATTTTCGCAGCATTACCCATTCCATTGCGATCCCAATGCAAGCGTGTACCGAATGAACCCATTCCGATGTATGGTCACAGTTGGCCAAAATGCCAGAGTGTTCTTTTAAAATAGGAGACTGACAGAGCGAGAAGAAACAGTGAATCCGTGATCGGAGGGCGTTATGCAAAGCGACGCATGGTATCGATGCCAGGCACTGAGCAATCTGCCATTGGGGTGTCTCTGATGGCTCTGATGGAGCGCGTCCACTCTGACGCAGCCATTCCGCCCAGATGGAAATGATTTTTGCTGATGTAGGACCGATTTTGCTATGTTTCAGCTGTTCCTTGATTTCAGTGACCAAATGGGGGGACAAAATAATTCGTCTGTGCATGCGCAAGGGGCGTAAGTACCATGAGACAGTTCTAGAATTCTATTCAGGCTTTCAGAGGACCAATACACTCGATATCTGTGTGCATATTACTGTTAAGTGCGATTGCAAAAACCAAATTCGTCACAAAATTCACTAACAAAATTTAAGTCAGTGACGTCATATCTGTCCTGGATGGAGCGGTCAGTGCCCAAAACGAATCTCTCTGAATGACGACTGTCATGCTGCATTCATCGATGCATCCAACTGCATAACTCTCCACACAGACCTGGTGGGCATGGTTGAGATTTTTGCAATTGCTCATGGTGGGACATGGAAATAGAGGAGAAGGAGCAGGACGAGGAAAGGTGAGGAAGTCAGGCAACATTATTCAACAACTAGATGTAGAATCCACATGCCGTATGTTGCCGGCCGAAAGCACGGGAATGTGTTACTGCCACATCATCCATTACCCAGATAATGTGGACACTGGTTGAACAGAAAATGAGGGACCACAAAGTTTCTGGATGCAAATGATATAGGTAGAAACGCTATATTGGTTGTCAAAAATAACTATATGATTCATTGCATACAATTGTTGAGAGTGCCATCACTCCTTGGATCAGTTCAATGTGAGTATGAATGGAGACTCAACAATTTTTAGTCTTACACTCTCCACAATCATAGGGCTGAATGGTCACATCCTGCCAAACTGAATGTATTGGTCAGCTTTAAAGCTAAAGAGGCAAGTGACACACTCGTTGCCCCATCATCAAAATCAGCCTCAACTGAGTATCAAAGATTTTTTGCGTTGCATCTTGGAAAATTGAAGGGCTCTGCAACCACATTAACCCATATTGACACTATCGGCCGCCTTTCTAGGCAACAATGCTAGCGATGACATTGCAACTATGTCCTGAAAATGACTGGCAACAGAGCGTCAAAGGAGCATCAACAATTGTTGGTATTGCAATGTGAATAATGCAAGGGCTGTGCATTGACATTACCCTATATATAAAGTATTGGCCGCCTATATGGGCAATAATGCTAGACACAATTCCACAACCGCGTCTGAAAAATATGCGTCAGTGGAGCAGCAATCATTTGTGTGGGGCAGAGCATACTTCACAGCAACGCACTGCCTTGTGTTGTTGCTAAATTCAGTTTCGAACAGTCAGCCTTGTCAATATGTCCTTGTATCCAACTTCACAACTATGCATGCAGTGTCTCACAGGTCTTACTTTTGTCTTGCGTGCAGCTCTAGAGTCAATATATAAGAATAAGCATTTTAGTTAACACTAAGCTAACTTTTGACAGTCTCTGAATTCGAATTATGTGGCATTCAAATTCCTACCAACATATCGGATTCCCAATCTTTAAATACCTCGTTGCAAGTGGTTATGATATCTTCCAAAAATGATCGTGACTTTATTCATGATGTGAGCGACCTTACATTACATATCATATTTGATGCCAGGTGGGCATCTAGGAATGTGGGCTTGAAGTGTCCAATTGTTTCCAATGATTCTAGATATGTGGCCTCATGGCGTTTCTATTTGCACTGCACCATTGAGCAGACCAGCAGCCCGGGCATCATATGTATCATTTGCCATAAGCCACTGGCTCGGACTCTCTTGGATTCCAAGCCGCTCTTGCCTTCATTCGCTTGATGATGTCGTTGAGTGGACCGCATTGTTGATTTGCCATATTTGCCCACCGGAAGTGGCGAAAAGTTTTTCCTCGCAGAATTGACCATTGTAGTTAGTGTTGACATTGTTGTTGGGCGAGATGTTGGATGTTTCAAGATATGGACAATATAGAGGCAAGCTGCGTCATTTATGTCAAGGTTGGTATGTTTACTCACCTCGAACAAAGCAAAATCTCCCTTCTGACTGTCAATATAATGGGAATAGTTAAGCTAACGGTAAAACATGACTTGATTGCTAGCATCAGTTTCATGTAATATCAGAAGGATTCTTTCAGACAAACATCACCAGACATCACTTCCCTCATACAATGTCCTATATATGTCTGACAATCATGCGATATCGGATGGCATACACTGCAATTTATCCTTGTGTACAAACGAACAACATCAGACCTACTTATTGCATATCGCAGGGCGGTGGAATACCCCTGCAACTTGCGGCCATACTCAGCAGAATTCATCTTGAGTATAAGGAACATTTTGGCTGCAACTTATTCCATTCTGTTATGAAGCTAACTATATGGTCCTCAGGCCTTCCCACTTCTTTTCGTTATCATCTTCCTCTCCTATTCCACACTGGTAAATCATGGATACACAACCACCCCAGCCAGGTGAGAGCGGATCAAAAGCAGGCCAATTGGCGGGCGCTACATCAAATACGTCACTCATTGGCACACAGCATGAACGCAGACACAAGTTAGCCTACCGCGATGCTGCCGATGTAGTCCCTGAAAATATCACCTAGGATGCACATTTGAAAATCGTCTGTAAGACTGGAAGCAGCAAGAATAGAAAGCAGTATGCAGATGGATGTATGTGTATGCATATCATGGTACATGGCTGTCAATTAACAGTATGACATGTAATGGGTGTATGTACACAGCTACACGACCAAGTTATCTCTGCCCGTAACAGGCAACATCCATGGTCGAAAAGGCATCTGTCCACACAGTGCGCACAATCGAACAACATGATGTTGTCAGCTCTGGGACTGTCGCGGATGAATTTCCTGATAGGCATCCCCATGCGTGGACGATGACAGGCTTTAATTGCCTTAGAGGAGGCTACAGAAGCATATATGGTCAGGGTAATTGCCGAATCTCATTGTTACAAGCTGCAACTAATTTCTTGTAGGTTTTCATCATGTCTGCTACTATGGCAAGGCAAAGAGGTCGTGTACAGCTGGAACAATCCGACATTCTCCTGGCCTTGGATATTGCGAAAATGGCCAAAGGCGGGTTTTCGCATGCCATAACAGAGGAAACGGATTTCCGCATCAAGATACCTCGCGGCGAGGTCCGAGCAGAGAAGAAGCGGGGTGTTCAGTTCCCTAGGCATAAACAGGTGAAGCCTGCGATAGAAAGACAGCAGGGAATGCTTCATGAAACCCACACGGCCAGATGCCATCCTTGCCAACATGGCACTGCAAAGAATCCACAGACACGATGGAGACACAAAGGAACAGGAGCACCGCCACCAGATCGACCCAGACAGCCGACTCCAGAGCCAATGCTACCTCTGCCCGAAACGCCTCACGCCCCGACAGGTAATAATTCTGGAGCTCAAACTTCCCAAATTGTCAATTTGCTGGCCAGATATGCGTATTCACATACATCTCAGCCCTGTGATGAGTTTTTTACTCTTGATGCCTCTGCCCTGGATTGCCAGCACGATACAGATTTTGATCCAGATATGCTGACTGATGAAGGAACATCCACTGGTTAGTACACTACCTACTGTGTGGTAATGCAGCTGACATACATTTTGAAGACCAGATCAGCCAATTGGGCGAACCTGCAAGTGATGACAAGCATTGAACAAAAGGCACCGGATTTTGGAGATTATTAATATATATTTATACGTATTATTAAGGATCAATGTCGTGATCAAGAAGAAAGTAAATTACAATGCTAGAAAGGCTGCCCAAACAATGTTAATGATAGACTACTCCAAATCAAATGATTGCATATTGTGGATACACCCATGGCAAAATGAGCGTCAACGGAACGTCACCAACTATAGGTCATGTAGGTATGGTAATTCAAAATTGATTTGGTTGTGGTTATACATAATGGAAGGATATGCCGCCTTCATTGGCAAAAATCATATCGAAACACTACCTACCTCATCTGGAAAATCAGCTTCAATGGAGTGTCAATGATTATTGGTCATGTGTTCCGGGTAATCACACCCCCGATAGGTTGCAGGCAGTCATAAAGGAATGAAAGGATGCCTTTTTAGGCAACACTGATTGCGATACCCTCCCTGCACCATCTTGAAAATGAGCATCAACGGAGCCTCAATGATTGTTGTTTGTGTATCTTCGTTACTATGGGGTGCGACAGGTTGCAAACAGTCATAAACGAAGTATTGGCTGCCTATACAGGCAGAAGGGACAGTGAAACGCTCCATGCCCCATCGTGGAAATGTGAGGCAACGGAATGTCAATGATTTTCGTCCTTTCATCATGGTTAATCACAGGGTGATGTGGCCGTTGGGGGATATATACATCATTTTGACTGCTTTTGTACGCTAAAAGGCTCAAGAATACTTAGTGGCAGCTATCTGAATGAAATGAGTTGCTGTCCTGGAGGATGTGGCAGGAATATCCGGTTCATATGTGCCTATCACGGCTGCCATATCCTTGTTGAAGGATGCTTGTGAACAAGCGCCACTCAATTTACCGATGACGGAAGACCAATAATCATCGACACTCCATTGATGCTCATTTTCAAGATGGGGTAGGGAGTGTTTCGCTTGCTCTTTTCGCTATAATTCCGGCTAATTCTATGTTTATGACTGGGTGTAACCTGTCGCACCCCAGATTACCCAGAATACATGACCAAAAATCATTGACGCTCCATTGACGTTCATTTTCAGCATGTGGTAGGGAGCCTGTGTCTGTGCATTCGAATCACTAAGGCGGCCAATACATCGAAAATGAACCGCGATGTACCAATGTCACTATTTCCGGATTATCAGTAGCATATTTGAATGGGACCATAGATCTGGAACCGAAAACGCAGATCCCGAGATTGGAACTGACGGGTCTATCCAAATCAGGCGAAACCTGCATGTTGAGAGGTATGGGTCCGGGTTTGGCCATGAAGAGTCAGGTAGTCGTGCAGTTGGACGGATCTGGAACCGAACGGATCCGATTTTGCATTCCCAACCCGAACCACTGCCTTGTTACCTGGACCCGTTGCTAACACTAAATATAGAGAGATTTGGTAGTTTTTGGACACAATCAATGTATTGGCGGCCTTCATAGGCGATAGAGGAAGTGACTCGCTGCCTGCCCCATCTTGAAAATGTGTGTGAACGGAGGGTCAACAATTTGTGGACTTGCATCAGGGTAAATCGAAGCGCAATGTGGCCGTGATTGTCCATATACGAAGCTTTGACCATTATCTTTGGCTAACATGATGTACACACTGAGTTGCAGAGTTGGATATCAGTTGAGATTTAATTGTCCTGGAGGCTGTCGTGGGAATATCTGTTGCTTATCTGTCTATACAGGCTGCCAACTCCTGGTTGATAGATGTCTGCAATCAAGCTCCACCAAAATTACCCAAGATGCAACACCAAAAATTGTTGATGCTCCATTGATGCTCATTGTCTAAGAAGGGGCAGGGAGCATGTTGGATACTTTTTTGCTATTAAAGATGACCAATACTTTGATCATGTATAACAATGACGAAGTGACTTTTTGATTACCGTACTTACAGGACGAAACATCATTCTCCCGGTTTTGACTCTCAATTCCACGATGGGGTAGTGATCCTGTCGTTCCCTCTTCTGCGTGTAATGGCTGTGAATCCGGTGGTTATGCATCAAAGCTACCATGTCACTTTTCAATTCCCAGATTTACAAGACCAAAAATTGTTGCCACTCAGTTGATGCTCTTTTTAATGTATTGTCTAGTCAACATCCGCTGTCATCAATAACTGCAAGCATAATTTTTTGAACTCATTGGGTGCCTTTCTGACTGATTGAGACTCGGCCGTTTGCCAAAGCTGAGGCAGTAGTATTCATGCATGGGTTGCTCAGTCTATTGAAAGCTATATATCTATCTGAATGGTACATTTCGCCTGCTATACTTCTGTTTATCAACAAATACTCACATGCAACAGCTCACTATTCTCTCATATGATTTCTCTACGTGACATTCTCAGTCAAGCAACCTATAGATCCTGGTGAGAACATATTGACCCATTCTGGCCTACCTTTTCTTGTTTCACATATTCCTTCTTGATTCCATTGCATTGACTGTCATCAAAACTATTCATCAGTACAATGTAATTCAGTCTGGAAGCCATATAAAAACCTCCCAGACACTCCGGTAGGCCTCGCCAGTGCTTCGAAGAACTTCTAGATGGTCCAAGCCCCCCCTGGAGCTTTGCAAAGTGTTCTCAGACTCTGCAAGAGCATTCTCACGGGCTTCTGAAAGCACCTGCAGTGATGGAGGTGCATTCAGGATGCTACGAAATTTGAATATTAGGATAGTCATATTTTGGAGCAGCTGCGCAGGTCCATGGCTGGCTTCAAGAGCAGCTAAGACCTCTGTACAAGATTTGCAGGAGACTTGGTGCCGTATTCTCACACCAGTGGTTCTTACAGTTCCATACCCACAAGGCATTTCATCGATCATATTGGTCTGTTATAGTCACAAGATTCGCTACATCATATTGTGGCATGTACTATCTAAGTCTCTCTATATATATACATACGGAGATACAGTGATAATGGAGATGGACTCAGCAACTGGTAGTATATATTTGGAATCCCCCAGGGTAGATAGACATCATCTCAATATACGAAATACACACTCTATCTTTCCCAGCGCTTGGTCTCATGCACTGTAGCCGAGCTTTCGTAGATCCACGCAATATTTGTGGTTCATGAAGGTCGGATATCCCATCATATCCTCTCACCCTCTTCCTACCCTCCTCGAGCTAGAACCACTCTGTCTTACCAATTCCCTTCAGATACCATGCGAGGTGTGGAGGACTGTTGATGATGGGCTCTCTGCCTTCGAGCTCTACCATTTCACCACACCGTGATCGAGTGAACATAGAGATGCACTCTGAGGCCGGAATCGAGCGAGCTTGGAGATGTTCATGGAGGCAGTAATCGAGCGGATTCGGAGATTCACTTGGAGGCCGTGATCGAGTCAACTTGGAGATGCACTCCGAGATCGTGATCGAGTGAGTGTGTAGATACACCTGGAGGCCATCATTGTGCGATTTTGGAGGCCGTAATCGAGCGAGTTTGGAGATACAGTAGGTGGCCATGATCGAGCCAGTTTGGAGACCATAACCGAGCGAGTTTGGAGATGCACTCCAAGGCCGTATTCGAGCGAGTTTGGAGATACACTTGGAGGCCGTGATCGAGCGAGTTTGGAGACGCACTTGGAGGCAGTCATCGTGCGAACTTGGAGGCCGTAATCGTGGGAGTTTAGAGAGACACTTGGAGGCTGTGATCGAGCGAGTTTGGAGATGCATTTGGAGGCCATGATCGAGCGAGATTGGAGGAGTACTAGGAGGAGGTCAATCTGCAGGCGGTACTTCGGGAGGGAGGTGCGACAGGAGCTGAGACTCTATTCATTGGTTAACTCGTAATTGTGCGAATGTAGAGAATTGGGTGCAACATGGTCTGCCGAGAGATGAGAGACTGGCTGGGAGCGGGAGACAGTCGATCTTGGGATGCAGTACGTGGGGTATGCTGTACTTGGTGTAGGCTCTACTGGGTATATGCCATAGTCGGAGTATGCTGTACTCGGTGTACGTTGTACTCGGTGTTAACATTTGATCATGGCATGGAGCGACAGAGAGCGATAACTTATCTTCATGTTCTTAGGTGATGGTACAGTTGAGGACAAGAAAGAGAGGGATGAGACGGTATGGGGGAAATTATCATGAGACACTGGGACTTAGGAGAAGTTCGTGTGCCAGTCAATTTACCATCCCCGATACAGCATGTGCGAGAGCTGATCCTGAGTGTAATTACACCGATACTACGTCTTCTAAACCCAATCACGCAAGTCATACCCCCTATTTCTCCTATCCCCTCGTATCCCCCACCTCGTTCTCCTCTTCATCCCCCATCTCTCTCGTTCTCGTCCACAACTCTACTATCATCGCAGAACACAAAGTTAGGTCATTACTCTCTATCTCTGCATGTCATGATCATGAGTTGACACCGAGTACAACATACACCAAGTACAACATACACCGAGTACAACATACACTGAGTCCAGCATACACCGAGTACAGCATACACCCAAGATTCTTCGTCTTCCCTCCTTTCTCATGATGAAGAGTTGACCCTTGGATGTGGCTGCAGCTTCCGACATGCCTCCCTACACGATCCACTGCCATCAGCCGGCTCTCCATGAGAGCTCCAAGGTCAAGTTGCCTTGTCACATTCCCAAGGTTGTGAGTTAACGAAATGTTGAAAAGAGTCTCAGCACCCGGTGCGCCGTCCATTGACTGCCTCACAGTACTAGTCCAAACTCACTTGGTTATGGCCTCCAGGTTTGCACGATCATGGCCTCCAAGTGCATCGACACACTGGCCTGATCACAATCTCGGAGTGCATCTCTACGCTCACTCGATCACGGCCTCCAAGTGAATCTCCAAACTCTCTTGATTACGGCCTCGAAGTCCATCTCCCAATTTGCTCGATCACGGCCTCCAAGTGTATCTCCAACCTCGCTCGATCACAGCCTCGAAGTCCATCTCTAGTTTCACTCGATCACGGCCTCCAGGTGTATTTTCAAATCCGCTCGATTACTGCCTCCAAGTGCGTCTCCAAACTCGCTGGATCACGTTCTCGGAGCGTATCTCTGAGTTCACTCCATCGTCATTCTCAGGCGCACCTCGAATTGCTCTCAAGCACCGCCTGCAGCCAGTTCAGATATACCGGGTGTAGATGGGTAGCTATATAGATACATATATGAGAATACAAACTGAATACAGGACTTTCAAAAATCGTTGAACGATAAGTAGTAGCTATGATATCCAGGCGCACCAGCAACGTTGCCAAAGAAGATGTTGTTTCAAGATTGCTCTACAGTGATTCGAGGCGCTCCCAGACTTGTTGCCGGAGCTCTCAGGTTTGACGCCGGCGCTCCCAGGTGCTCCCAAGCTTGTCGTCGGCGCTCGCAGTTACTCTGAAGGCCAGCAGGAATGCCCTCCAAAAGTCTCAAACTCTCCTGCAATTGACGCATCTAAGTTTACACTCCACATCCTCTCACACCCTCCTGGAGGCTTCCAGTGACCAAATTACATTCTGCTGATGTTTCAACCTTTGTGTTTGACGTCCATTTTGGCAGAATCAATCCGGCATCATTTGGCGCGGTACTAACATCCCGCTTAACCGTGGTTTCCGGATCCTGGATGCCATCATCGTGCTCCACATCGGATCCACTGTCTGCCTCCTAGTCATCATCAGTCTCATTTGGTTAATGAAAGTTACCATTCCGGTTAAGCCAATTCTCTGTGTTGGAAATGCTTTGAGGTGCACTCTTCTCATGACTTTCGGCTGGATGATGGTGGATATTTTTGATTCGGCGGACATTTAACGCATGAGTTCATTCTCCAGGAAGGTCGTTCGCAGACAAAGCTGGTAACAAAGGTGATCATTCAGACAATTTGAATGCAGCCACACCATCATGTTGAAAGTCTGACCAGGATGGATTGACAATCTCCTCAGTATCCAAAATGAATCCCAAAGCTGTCATTCACTCCCTTTGGGCGTGATATTCCTTCTGTGTAGTATGTAGGTCTTGGCTGCCTGGCCAAATGTCCAAAAAGTCATGGGCCTTGGCTATTCAGTGCAATTTTCTTTGGTTCGCCTATATCATCAATTCAATATCATTTTCAGTGTCTGTCGTATGCCAAGCTGGGTTATTGCCTGCCAATATCCCGTTATTGGCCTGATCAAACTGCCTAATTATGAATTTTTTTGCATAGTGTCTTGGCTGTGGTTTTTGTCTTCCGCCAGCTGCGAATGTCATGCCCAAGGAAGCAACTGGGCTCCACTCCGACAGTATGAGATATGATAGAGAATATGTTGTGCGCCACTCAAGGGAGATCGGCGTACTTTGAGGGGGTTTCCTCCTGTTGGCGCCACCAATCGGTGATATGTGGTATCCAAGATGTGCTGTAAATCACCATACATTCGGAGTGGCAATCATTCAGATATGGATCAACTTGGCTCCAGTTCCGAGGTGTTTCAGGTGGTGAGTTGGAATAAAGCCTTGTGGCTGTCAACGAGCGTGCTGCACAATCCCTTCTTTCAGGTGTCATTCAAGCCACATTTCAAGGCATTCAGTATTCTTCATTATCGCTGGACAAATCATATGCATGAAATCAAGATTCAGCAGATTCTGAAGCCATGGCGGAGGTGAAGAGATTGCTACTCGGTAATCTTTCTGGCTTATTGATGCATAATCATCTTTGTTTGGCTCAGTATTCATTCTCCACATACCTCAGAAATGCATCTGGGTATTGGGTACTATAAGAACTCTCATCCTCAGGATTAATATCTATTCCCTTGTGCTACCTCCTAAACGATCACAACTTCCGGAGACGATGAAGTATATGTGGTGAAAAGAGAAGAATACCCGTTGTTGGAGTTACTCCAGCATAATATTGGGACAGCTTTTGGCGCGCAAACATCATGGCTGAGTATAAGTCGTACTTCAGTTGAGTCAGCTTCTTAGCTGAGGCTCGCATAATTCCCTCCATATGATCATACAAGTTGTTGTACACAGGGATAATGTGATACCGAGTACCTGTATGCTGTTTTGACATCCACAAGGTCCAGTGTCGGACTGGCCTTCAGACTTCCATGACATACTTCATGATGGCCCATTCAACCGGTGTTGTGAAGAGTGGCCTGTAATTGCTGCATTGTGGATTCTTGAGCCTCTCGCGAGTGAGTTCTCGTAATTGGTAGACTCGGGCAATCATCTGCAGCGTTGATTTCCACTGTGGTTTCACATCCACAATTGGCAGCACTTCGATTGGTACTTCGGCTTTTTGACAGTCAATGAACTCGTTTTCACGACGTGGTGTTAGTGTAATCAATACAGCGAGCATTCGCTGCTATATCAAGGTCAGTTTCAGCACTTTCAAAATTTCTTGAAATATGTACTTTCACAATTATCTTTGCATAACCTGGTCTCATGGCTGACACCTTGTGGATTCTAGCACTGCCATCTTTTCGAAGTCTTTGACTCTTCCCAATACCTGTGCTTTCATTCTATCCAAATTGCTGATCACACTCATGGGCTTCCTGAGACTTTGTGCGGCCTTGAACACCGAGACTGCTCATGAATGCACCTACAGCAAGCTGACTGACGTGCGCCATGCATGGTATGTGGTTTCTCACTGCAGACCACTAGATACAAGAGGCCTCAAGGGTTGATTGCAGTTTCCAAGTCATTGAGTAATTGGATGAAGCATAATCTGTTGTAATTCGGAGTAAATGGCTGTTGGTAAGCTCAAAATGATCAATAATTTTCTTCATATGTATGGCTAGCATTGCTCCAGTATGTCGAAACTGGACCTGATATCCAGAATTAGCTTTCGAAAAAGGAATACAATAAGCTATCAATTTCATCGAAAGTGAGTTTTACCTCTCACTATGCCCAGTTTTGATTCATATAGTAAGCATGGACCGACGGTATGGCCAATCTGTTGATTGATGTCTACCCGTCTAAAGCTAAACTAACTTTATTGCTTGATGGCAACTGCTTCTTAATTGCATCCACTGTCAGTGAGGATTCCCTCCGGAGAATGTTGCTATGCGTGCTGGCGGCCTGTAGCACCAGCTGAGAGCATAATGCATTCCATGACCGCCATGGCTCCAGGTTTGATACATCGTTCCAGTGAATATGATCTGAAACAAATCCTCACATGAGGTAGCAATTCTAGGTGTCGTGGTGGAGTTCGGCAGCTACAAAGTCGTTCGATGCCGGTTTGGAGCGTGTTGTCAGTCAATTCAGTCAACATTTATTGGATTTTAACATCAAATCTGAATGTCTTTTGCGAACTTACTATTGTCATTCCCCCACTTCCTTGTATCTTGAGTATGGTCAAAGCTGTTTCATCGATAGTTGAACTAGTCAATGCGGTAACATCTGCCTATGTTAATTTGTTTCACTCTGCAATGCACGCTTTTGCCAGCCAGTGTTCCCCCCTTGAGTTGGTCCCATGTTCTGATGGATGGCGAAGAACTTGATGACTAACCATTCATATGAATCTGGGGATGCCAATGTCCTCAATTCCGCAATGCAAATAGAATCACCACGAAGGTGGATGTCTAGAATTATCCCAATCAATAGGCAGCTTGGAGCCCACATTCAAAGATGCCCACCATGCATGGAGTATGATTTGCAATGTAAGGTCGCTCAAATCATGGATAAAGACACATTCATTGTTGGATCATATCATAACCTCCAGGAATGAGGAATTTAAAGATTTTGAAACCGACATAGTGGTAGGAATTTAAACACTGTGTACTTCAAATTGAGAGACTGTCAAAAAATACTTCATTGTTGAGTAGAATGCGGCTTCTTGAATATTGACTGTAGAGCTATCACCATGAGAAAAGTCAGACCAGAGAGACTTTGGATCCATATTTGTGAAGTTGTATACAAGGACATACTGGAATGACTGACCATTGAAAACTCTATTTCGGAATGATGCAATGCAGTTGATTGCTGCGTAGCATACTGAACCCCGCTGCACTGTTGACACTCCATTGACACTCATTTTTAGGACGCGGTAGTGATATAGTTTGCAGCATTTTTGCCCATACAGAAGGGCAATACGTTATTAATGGGTTAACGCTGTTGCATGGCTCTTGCATGATCTAAGAAGCAAGAGGAACAATTGTCGACAGTCCATTGACAATCATTTGCAGGAGATAGCAGCGATAGTGGCACTACAATTTTTGAATAGAAAGGTGGCCAATACTGCGATTATGGGTTAATGCCATTGCACTGCCCTTGGATGATTTGAAGACACATGACCAAATATCATTGATGCTCGGTTGTCATGGATTAGGAGATAGTAGCAATATCATTGCTAGCATTTCTGCTGAGAAAGGCGGCTAATATATTGATTATGGGTTAAGGTCATTGCGAAGCCCTTGGATAATCCATGATGCAAGATCAAGAATTGTTGACGCACCATTGAAGATCATTTCTAGGATGGGACAACGAGTGTGTCGCATTCCTTTTTTCATATGAAGAAGACCAATAATTTCACATTGGAAGTATGTAACTATGCAGCCCTTTGATTACCCACAGTGTAAGACAACAAGTCATTGATGCTGTGTTGACGCTCACCTTAAGCACATCCTAACAGTTATTATATATCCAACAATTGTATGCCAATATTCAAATAGTCATTATTGACAGCGAATATATCCTTTCTATGAATACTCATTAGCATCCAAAAGCTTCGTCGCCTCACAATTTCTGATTCACCACTTTGCATACTAACTGAGCGATGGGTGAAGTAGCCCTGTTTCCTTCCAGCGTATTGTTCCGGCAATTTACCGCATGTAGATCCATTACCTAGTTTTTGATTCATCTAGACTGGCTTCCTAATCTTTCCTCATCCAGCTCCTCCTCCTCGATTTCCATGACCTCCCATAACCACTTGTCAAAATCTGGACAATGTGCACCAGGCCTGAGTGGCCAGATATGCAGTTAGATGCATGGTTGAATGCTGGATGCCGGTTGTCATGTGTACAGGTTTGCATTGCACATTGATCACTCCATCACTGAAAGGTATGGCAACACAGACATAAACTTTGCGAGTAAATTGGGTCTCTAATTTGCATTTCGCTATCTCACTTAACTGTAATAGACAGGTTGATATCAGGTTCATTGGTCATCTATCAACTCAATTTTGAGTCTCAAACTTTCGCATGGCCTGTACCACCCTTGCACATGCACACATGAAATGTCATGTCATACAATTTGGTAACTGAAATTGAGGAAAAGCTGACACATAGCAAAATAGATACACAATTTGCTTTTCAATGAGATACGTCATCAAACATTACATTTTGCGCATTGAATCATCCAGCAACACAGAAGCCATCACTATTTCTTCATCCGAATACGGTCCCTATATGGTACTTTACTTGGGAGGCCATATGCAGGGGTAAATGCTTCCGAGTTTCACAGGCTTTGATTTCTTAGTCAGTAATCAATCGGCTGCCGCGTAGGGCCGGAGAGATGCTATGATCTTGTGCGACTGTGAATTCCCAGAACCTTGCGTCATATGACAACGTCCCATTCGAAATGTAACTAGGGGCATTCATAATTTTCCGGGGACGATATCAAGAGTATATATTTCCTCCCCCAGTGTTTGGGGTGCATGTCAGGCCACAACCTGGTTGGATTCAAGCTGACCAACTGCTGGAACCCTCATTTCGGCCATACCGTGCATCATGTCACTCTCACAGAAGTAGTTGGCCACATCCCCCCATCATGGTTGCATCGATTCGTGAAGGCACATCGGCTTCGGCCAGGAACCCTCCATGAATTGCTGTACCGGTTTGGAGATTGTGCCCTTCACCCAGCTGGGTTCGTCATCTTCGCTCAGCGTGGCCAGCGCTGCGTCTTCCTCATCATCGTCCTCATTATCCCCATACTCCTCATCTTTGGAACTTACAGGATCGCTCAGCCAGTCTCCGATAGGATTCTGCACCTCCTCAAATGATTTTTCGGGCTGCCAGGATGTCAATCCCACCTTTTCAGTTGATATTGTAACTTCCCGATGTTGCTGAAGCGCTGCCTCAGTATCCTCAACTCACTTTCCTGCCACAGTGGTTTCTTAATCTATATAATCCTCGATCCATTTGGGTTTCTCATTGTTGCTTGAAAGTGCATTTCTCATCATGTCTGCACTGCAAGATTCTTTTTGGATTGCAAGCTGCACAGTGCTCCGAAGGATCGAACCTTGTCAGCGTAAAAGCAACTCTTGCCATCATTTGCTTGATGACATCATCATGTGGATCGGTTTGTTGATAGGCAGTATTTGCCTGCCGGAAGTGGCGAATGGTTCATTTTCAGAGCATTGAACGTTGAATTTTGTGTTGACTTTGTTGATCAGCGAGATGTTGGATGTTGCAAGATATGGACCACATTCAGGCAAGCTGCATCTTTGATGAAAAGGTTGGTACGTTAGATGAACTTGAACGAAGAAAAATCTGCGTTTTGACAGTCACTTCATTAGATATAACATCGCTAACAATAGTACATGACATGATGTTTAGTGTGCGTTTCATGTAACACCCTGGGATGTATTGAGACAAATAACACCAGACGTCCTTTTCGTCAAAGAATTTCCTTGTTATATCCATCAATCATGAGATTTCAGCTGCCTTTCACCTCCATGTATCTTGTTAAACAAACAGACAACGCCGGACCAACTTACCGCAAATGGCAGACTGGTTGTAAACCCCTGCAACCTACAACTATACGCAGCATGATTCATTCTGAGTTGATCATGCAAGTTCGCTGGTACTCATTCTGTTTTGACATGGAGCTGACTATATATTCCTCAGGACTTCCCACTTCCTTTCGTTACCATCTTCCTCTCTTTTACCGCACCAGCAAATCAGGGGTCCAGAAACACCTCTTGCGAGCTGATCCGAATCTAGTCGAACGACAGGTGCTTCATGCAATGCACCACCCGCTGAGACACAGCAACAACACAGTCACCTGCAAGTCCACCACGACGATGCCAATGTAGCCAATGAACATATGACCCAGTACTCGGATTTCAAAATGTTACGTAAAACTGGAAGCCACTAAAATATAATGCAGAATGCCATTGGATTTGAGTGAATCCATATCGAGGTAGACGGACATCAACTAACAGTAAAATGTCCAGCTGATATATATACAGAGCATCATCACCAATTGATTACTGCCCGTAATGGGAATCCTTCATGGTGGACGAAGGCATTTGTCTCCACAGTCCACGCAAAAGAACATCATGATGTTGTCAGCTCTGGAGTGTTCGCACCCAAATCTCGTGATAAGCATCCCCGAGAGTGAACAAAATAGGTATAAACAGCTTAGAGGATGCTACGGAAATGTATATGGTTGAGGTAATATCTGAATCTCATATTCTGAATCAGCAACTGATTTCTTGAAGGGTTTTAACATGTCTGCTACTATGGCAAGGCAAGGAGGCAGGGTACAGATAGAAAAGTCTGACATGTGCATTGCATTGAATATGGCCAAAATGGTCAAAGGAGGGTTTTTGCACGCCGCAATTGAGGAAACGCCATACCTCATCAAGCAATCATGCACCGAAGTCTGAGAAGAGATAATGTGGGGAGGCAAGCCTAATGGGCATATAATGGTGAAGGCTGCATTGAGAAGACACCCGGCTATGGTTCTTGACAATCTGACGGATTGCTGACTGCCTTGCCACAATGGCACATCGAAGAGTCTGCAGACACCGTGGAGGCACAAATGGATTAGGGCACCTCCGCCTGAACCAACGTCATCTCCGCCCGGAGCAACTTCTACCCCACAGAAGCCACCCAGTGACATTGATGGAGCCGATTGTTCCGAAATGGAAGATATGCCACCCGGATATGTGTGTATACATACTCCACTTCCCAATGTTCAGTATTTGAATCTTGAAGCATATTCCAAGGATCACAAGCGCGATCAAGATTTTATCCCAGATTCGCTGACCGATCAAGGAACATCCACTGGTTAGTACACTCTGTGCTGCATGGTAATGGGGCTGTCATGCATTTTGCAGATGCGAGCAGCCTTTTGAGCGAAGCTGGAAGTGAAGAGGAGCATTGATTGACAGGAACATGACTTTAGAGTGTATTATTATCTACAATTTGCAGACAGTTTAAAGTATATTTTAAAGGATATATATATATGTGTTATTGAAGAACAATGTAGTGATAAAGGACAAAGTACATGAATACGATAGAAAGGCGGCCAAAACAGCATCTATGATGTAGTATGCCAAATGAAATGATTCCACATTGCACATATGCCTGTGCCAGATTGAGCGTCAACGGAGTGTCAACAATTCTTGGTCTTGTAGGTCAGGCAATTAGAAAGTGATCTGGTCTTTGCTATCCATTATCATAGTATTCGGCGCCTTTTTGGGCAAAAATTCTATTGATGACATCATTACTATCTCCAGAAAATGAACCTCAATGGAGCGTGCACAATTCTTTGTTTTGTATGTTAGGAAATTGACTATTGATTTGGTCACTGTGATGCATAACCGACATATCAGCAGCGTTTATGGGTAAAAATGATTGAGACACAGTAACTGGCCCATTCTGAAAATGAGCGTCAACAAAGCGTCAACGATTTGTGGCTTTGCATCTTGGGAAATCTACGCGGCGACTAGTGGTAGATATCCATAAATGATGTACGTGCCGCCTGTACAGGCAAAAACAACAGTGACATGCTCCCTGCCCAATTCTGAAAATGAGCATCCATGGAGCATCAACAATCTTTCGCTTTGCAGCGTGGGTAATCCAGGTTGCGACTGGTTGTAGATGTCCATAAATGATGCCTTGGCTGCCTTTCCAGGCCAAAACAACAGCGACACGCTCCCTGTCCTATCCTGAAAATGAGCATCAATGCAGCATCAATGATTTTTGGCTTTGCATCTAGGGTAATGTAAGTGGTGACTGGTTGTAGACATCCATAAATGAGGTATTGGCCGCCTTTAAAGGCAAAAACAACAGTGACCCGCTCCATGCCCCATCCTGAAAATGTGCGTCAATGCAGTGTAAATGATGATTGGTCATGCAACTTGGGTAATCTAAGTGCCCCATTGCGGCAGAAATTCATATATGAAGTAATGGTGGCCTTTTCAGGCATAACTGTGTACGATATCTTCAGTACGCCATCATGAATGGGAGGGTCAATGGAGTGTCAACAATATCTCATTTTGGATCTTTAGTACTCAAGGCATCGTGCGGATATTTGAGCTCATAATGGAACTAATGTCCGCCTTTGTAGGCACAAATGCATAATATAGATGTAAAAACACTGATTCCAAAATCATCAATATTGCAAACTGGAAAACACTCAAAAAGTGATTACTGGATGTTGAGTACATGATTTTAGTAAGATACTATTGTCAAACAGCAAAAACAGGAGCATTTTATCAATCTACAAATATACCCGCTAGCCAACCCAGTTGCAACCTGCCAAAATCTGACAGGTTGGGAGATTTTGCTCGAATCATACCAGAATTGCTGCTTCGGGTGTATGGATAACCCAGACCTCCAATTTGCACATCGTTTGGTTCCGACCCAGACCAGGAGTCCAAACCACAGTCCGGAAATGTTGCTAACACTGCTTGCGAGCAAGAATCTCAAATGACAGAATCTACCCAGTTACTCTGGGGAGGGCCAGTAACTCCTGTATAGTCTGTATACTGTGCATACTCAAAGAGGCAAAAGTTAACAATACTGTTAATGTTGATCTAAATGGATTGCAACAAAATCAATAATTCAGCTATCAAAATGCACATCTTAGGATAGATTATAACTCAACTGCCACTTTCAATGTCTCAAATCTATCAAGTTCTGCAGTATCTCAGTGGTGTAAAAATTCAATGCGATATGGTTACCTATAATGCATGAAGTTACACAGACAATTACTGCATTTGGACTAGTTATCTACAGGAGCAACTGTTCTGATTAAGGTTCTGAGTATCGCATTTTGCCAGCACCAAAGGTTAGTCAATGATACAATCAGTATACTGTTGCGAGTCCTTCAGGTGCATCTGACAACATTCTTTGTGCATTTGCATGAACCAACGTACAGTTCTTGTATCGAAAGTGTTGTTGATAGGAGTGCTAACATTTGGTATTTGGTATTTGGAATCCATCTATTCATGTGCATATGACACTATCTATATAACAACAGAAGATTAACTATCCACGATTTTGATATGATCCATAGACAATATCTAGCCCGCATCCTCTCAAGACACATCTCGAATTACATGCTCTTCAACATAATGTATCCTATGCACCACATTTCGCATGATTTCATTACACTTAATCTTATCTTTAACACATTTATACTGTCTCTCTCTCCTATACATTCCCCAAACATCCATCTTCAGTTTCATCAATATGGAACCTATGCCCAGCAAGGTCTGGAATTACAATTAACAGAAGACTTAAGATGTACACCTTGAGAGAGCACTCACACTTGCATTCAAGAAAACATCAAATCTTCATTGTCCATTCAATGATTAACTGTCATCTCTTCCTTTGTTGATTGTGTTTGAGATGGCAAATGTCCCAGATTATGATAATAAAGCTAGATGATGATACTGATTAGCAGATTAGTGATAATGAAAGTGAGGATGGTGGACAGAAATCTGCCAGGATATAGGAGGTCAGATGACACCCAGAGGAGTACCTGGGAGTGCTGGTGGCAAGCCTGGAAGCCCCAATGACAAACCAGGGAGCGCCAGCGATCGGTCTGAGAGCCGCTGGCAATGAAAAGGAAGCCTGGGAGCACCTCGAATCACTGTACAGAAGGCTGGGAATATCCTCATCTTCTCTGGGAACACTGCTGGTGCGCCTTGAAATCATAGCTACTACTTATCATTCAATGATTTTCATAACTCAGGGATTCAGTTTGCATTGTCATCTTGGTATATATGTATCTATGTATATATGTATCTATATAGCTACCCATCTATACATGGTGTATCTGGACTGGCTGCAGGCGGTGCTTGAGGGCAATTTCAGGTGTGCCTGTGAATGACGATCAAGTGAACTCAGACATGCACTCGGAGGCCCTAATCACACTAACTTGGAGATGCACTTGGATGCCATAATACTGGGAACTTGGAGGCCATGATCGAGTGAGATTGGAGGTACAGTTGGAAGCTATGATTGAGTGAACGCGACAATGCAATCTGAGGCCATGATCGAGTGGACGAAGGAGATGAACTTGCAAGCCATTATGGAGTGTGATTGGAGGAGTATTTGGAGGTGTTCAATGAGAGGCACGCTGGGTGGTGAGACTGTTTTCACTTGTGAGATATCACACAATCGTGGGAATGTAACTTGGTGAGGTTTCCTGGTAACTGTCACCAAATGCTGGCTGGCAGTGGTCGCTTTTGTAGCAAGGCATGCTGGAAGCAGAACCTATATTCATGGGCCAACGGGTAATTATGAGAATGAAGGGAAGACAGACCATCTTCATCAGCAAAATGTAATTTAGTCGCTGGGAGCCTACAGGAGTATGTGAGACGAGGCGGAGTGTAAACTTAGAAGCGTTAATTTCAGGAGAGAATCAGACCCTAGGAGGGCATTCCGGCCGGCCTTCGGAGTAACTGGGACCTCTGATGAATGGTATGGAAGCATCATGGGAGCAGTTCTGATAAGTTTGGGAGCACCTGGGACTGTCGCCCAACCAATGTGGGAATCCCAAACTAACTCTGAGAGATGCCTGCGTCCTTATGGATATTCATTGGAAGAACTGCAGGCGGTATCTGAGATTCTCCGCATGTACCCAGAGCATTAAGAATACCCTCCACGCATGATACATACATTATTGTTCATTATCAACTTCTAAATCATGCTAGAGTACCTAGCATCTCATTCAACATTCTATTGTTTGCATCGCTACTTTAAGGAGAACCAAAGAAAATGGCGACTGGTTCAAAAATGAAACCAGATAAAACCGAAACAATAACCCGACTGAGCGATCGGAATGTTATGCATCGAACATAGTCTCAATGTCATTCACTCAATCTCTCATCTCATCAGGGCCGAGAAACACAGGAACACACAATTCATCAACGGCTCGAAGAAGCTCAAGGCGCTCCTTGTATTTCCAAATAATTCTAGCCTGGCGGGTGGGTGAAATTGAATGGCAATGTCATTTGGCTTGATTTGTGATATCTAAAGGTTGGAATTAAGATGTTAGCTCTCAGTGAATCAAAATGGAGGTTGACACGCAATATGATGAATTTGGAGGAGAATGAGGTGCGCCACCAGCAAATGAGGAGTGCCTGATGTGGAGTGCAGGGTGGGCAAGGGGAGTGCTGATGTTGATGGAGGAGCGCGGAATGTAATTGAGCGGAGGAAAGCTAGGCCAATGTGGGCTGACAGGGGTTGAGGAGCGCATATCCAGTGGAGCAGCCATCAATGCTGAGCATTGCTGAATGGGGAGGGATGTTCACAGTCTGGAATGAAACAGAGGTGCTCCAGATCGAGGTCGGAGAGGGGATTGAGGAGTGCCGACACAGATTGAGGGTGCCAATTCTAGCATAGTAGCGCAATCGGGGGGGGGG